>PDWI01009560.1_pt1 | contig 11094 bp, 6 predicted proteins | sample 1430891 | NCBI WGS metagenome assembly PDWI01 (sample SAMN01162508, study PRJNA174530) | Oral metagenome, whole genome shotgun sequencing project. | biome: Marine environment; feature: Marine mammal; material: Swab sample of the gingival sulcus; isolation source: swab sample of gingival sulcus... | reverse complement strand
AGACTTTATGAAAGAGAACGATGCTATCTACGGAATGAAGGTTGTGGAAGACAGAGGCGAAAGTACGGAGGTAAAAGAAGGACAGATTATTAGTGCGAGGGAATTGCGTGAAGTAAATTCTGCATTGAAACGTCAAGATAAGAAGTTGGTTGTTTGCCGTGAAGCCGTTCCTGCAACTTCTGTACAGATTCTGCAAGGTATTACCAGAGCTTCCCTTCAGACAGAGAGCTTTATGTCGGCAGCTTCTTTCCAGGAGACGACAAAAGTCTTGAATGAGGCAGCTATCAGAGGTAAAGTGGACGCATTGACCGGATTGAAAGAAAATGTTATCTGCGGACACCTCATCCCTGCCGGAACAGGTTTGAAAGATTATCAAAACTTAGTGGTAGGAGATAATGAGGCTTTTGAAATATTAAAGGCTGCTAAGTCTGAGAAATAGAAGCATTTGTTGTATAAAGAAGAGGTCGTTTAAAAGCAATTTTAGACGACCTTTTTTCTGTAAACGGTATGTTGAAGGCTCTGAAAAAAGAAGTTTTTTATTAAGTTTATCGTTACAATACCAATATCGTTTCTTAACGTATTACGTATAGACCGCTTTGTTTTCTTGCAGTGACGTTACCGTCAGCAATCTCTTGCTAATTGCAATAGCTCAAATGTGTCATTTTAAAATTAAAATGGTACATAACCTAAACGGATAGGTTCTGAACCCCAACGGAACGGTATTTCATAGCAACGGATATAAAAGATTTCCCCATAAGTCCTTATTAAGAGGACAGAAACAGTGGCATCACACTCTTTAAACAAGGCGTTGAGGGTGTTCCGACTTACATTGATTGGCTTAAAAAAGAACTCCCCGAAAATAGCACCGTTGCGATAAATGGCTTATGTTGTGTCCACGATGATTGGCAAGAATTGGCGAAAGGTTTTGCCTTAAAAAATATATATTTGAAGGATTTGCTTCTACTCGCCCAACTTTGGGACAATCGCAACACCAAAGAAATTACGCCTGTTTTTATTCACTAGATGCAATATGCAGGAAAATCAGTAACGGAAAAATTGACGGAAATTCGTCAAGAAATGAAAAAGAAAAGTGCATCATTGCATTTAATAAGCAGCCTTGATAACATTGCGTGGATTTTAAACTTGTGCGGCAATGACGTGGAATGCAATCCTGTCTTTTTTTATTACAGAAAATACAGCAACACTGTTCATTGACACAAAAAAATGCAATGCCGAAGTCAAAGCACATTTGGCAGAAAACAGTATTAATTACTCTTGCAGAGTACGAAACCTTTTTCGAGTACTTAAAAGATAAAAAGAAAGACGATTTTAATTGCAGTCCACAGCAATCAAACGATTTTTGAGACTTTACAAACTGACAATTCCTTCCATTTTGCAATGCCTCCCTCCCAATTGCTGAAAGCCGTAAAAAATGCTGTGGAAATTTCGGGAATGCGAAAAGCAATGGAAAAAGACGGAGTGGCTTAGGGTTTAAGTTTTTTGTTTTCTTAATTATTGTCAAGAAAGACACATTCACAAAACACCTAAACTTATTACCGCAATACTACAGAATACGGTGTAAGGAAAAAACAAAGAGGCCGTATAAAAACAGCCTCTTTCGTTGTATAAGTAATAATCCTCACACTGTCTTTGTAAGAAACAGTGAGTAATTATTTATCTCAATTAGTCCTTCACTAGACGAACATACATTCTGTATTTTAAACCTTTTGAATCTCGCTCAACAGTTTTTCTCTTTGAAGAAAATGCTCTGTGATACATAGCAGTGCCGCCTCCGAATGGAGGAGTGAATTTTGTACCTGTCCAAAAATAGGTATATATCCCCTCTCCCTTAAATTTTACTCCAGACCAACTAACCGATACATAACCTCCGTATTTTACTGCAGTTTTCATTTCATTAGTAGGTTGCTCTGCCAAAGAACTGTCAAATGGCTCACCTTCTGCAATAAACGTATGCATAGTCACTCCTCTTCTGCTTTCAGTCTTTCCAGTAGCATTCACTTCAGTCTCTGTCATACCACTTAATTTTTCTAACTCTTTCCAGTCAGCATCAGTTGCAACGTGCCAGCCCGCAGGAGCAATATCCGCTGCTACGGCATATCCGGAGTACAATACACCATATTTTGCGTAATTTGCATTGGCTTTTAAAGCAGCAACATCTGCCGGATTATCCAATCCGTAAACAGAACATATCTTTTTGTTTCCGTCTGCATCATTTTCTTCAATATAAGGCACATAGGCAAAGTTTTCAGCCAACCAAGTTTTTCCGTTTATGGTTATAGTTTTGTACTCTTTTCCGTCTCGAGTATCTGTCCAAGTACCTTCGGTTGCTGTAAAATCAGCTACTGAACTTTTCTTTTTAGTGGTAAAATTAACCACATTACTATCTACAACTCCTTCGTTTTCATCTTTTACTACCACTTTAACCCAGTAGGCTGTCTCAAATGCAAGTTTTGCAAATGTGAATTCTACAGCCTCAAGAGCTTCTTCTTTAAGATCATCACTCTCGAAAGTATTATCAGTACTTAAATAGACATCATAAGTTAATTTTTCCTTTCTCAATGTACCATTATCCATAACCTTATCCTCATCAACAGAAGCTGTCCACTTAATGGTTACATCAACACCGTCTTTACTGAGTACCTGTACTGGAATTTCATTTAATTGAGGCGCTGTAGGTGGTGTGTTCGGAGTTGTAAAAGAAAAGACTTCACTACTTGCAACTTCCACATCATCTTTATCTATGGCTACTACTTTCCAAAAATAGTTTCCATTTCCTTTTAATCCGTTTACTGCAGATTTAGTCTCTGTTAGTCCTTTTTTGAAAGGCATAGAAAATTCAGCAGAACCATTTCTTAAAAATAGAGAATAAGTTACCTCCCCTTTATACAAAGGACTTCTTTTTACATCCCAACTAACTTCAGTATTTTTTTCTGTAAGTGCCGCTTTGTCTTTCGGTGTCAATAGAGTGATGCGTAAGTCCACATCAACGGTCTTAAAACTGTAAACATCAGATTCCGTCTTTGCTTTTTTATCATCATAAGCAATTACCTTCCAATAATAAGTTGTAAAACGCTCTAAGTCATAATTTGAGAATGTAAACTGAGGTTGTTTGATGTCAATGGCTTTTTTCGTATTTGCCTCAGTAAATTTCTCGTCTTTAGAAAGTAACAATTCATAAGTTACTTCTGCTTTCTCAGGATCTACACTTGCCGCCCACTTAAACGTAGGCTTTAACAGCACATTCTCTGCCTTATTGGCAGGTGTTTGTAGCATAGGTTTGCTCGGTGCTTGATTTTCCTTTTTTACATCATCATCTTCACATGCGCCAAAAACAAGAGCAAGTAACAATCCTAAGATGTAGATTTTCATTTTTTGTGTTTTCATTTTTTACTTTTTTATGTTAATGAATGATTTATTTTAATCGAGTATAGAAGTAGTCTTTCGTAGGATTTGCCTGTGACACAAAATCCCAGTCTATTTGTCCTGACTCAATAGTTCTCTTTATATACCACCCTTTTTCATTGCAGACATAATTTACAAATTCATTGAATGCTGTACTTTGGGCAATGCTCTGAGCAATGCTTTCAGCATTTTCCCCTTCTTTCGGCCTACAAATATCTCCGGATTTTCTTTTAAAACGTAATCTGTCTCCTTGTAATTTCTCTATTTCAAGAGGCACAAAGTAAAAATAAAACTGATTGTACCCCTCAAAAGAGAAAACTAAGCCGTTTCCTAAATATTCTCCCAAATCATAATCGTGGTTGTAATATTTGTCTAAAATAGGTTCCCCTTTTTCATTGAATAAAGGAATTCTACGCTTGTAATCCGTTACAAAAACTACGGAACTTATTTTAGGGTTTGCCTGCTTCATTGCTCGGTATTTGCTGTTCATTTGTCCGAAACTTGCCTTCATCCAAAGACTGTAATGGTCTAAAAACTCATCAACAATTCCCGGAACATAGTAAACCGGTAAGTCTGTGCAGTAAAGATAGCCTTTTATATCGGAATTTGCAACTTCGTAGCGTTTTTTATTCTCATTATACACAAATTGCTGAATTTTATGCCCATCTATTTCTATAGGTGTGCTTAATCCCATTCCCTCGTGTGTAAAATAAAGCATCTTTCTGCCTTGTTTAAATTGCCCTTTATAATTGAAAGCATAATCTCCAACTCGTGCCATAGAGCTTAAATCCAATCCGATATTTACTGGTTTTTCCTCAGAAGCATCATCTAAACCTTCCGTAATGGCTAAATTCATATAACGAGCCGTTCTTTCTTGCCCTAAGTAAGCAATAAATTGTTTTAATTTTGAAAAATCTTTATACTCTTCTTTTGCTTTTTGAAGCGTAAGTATGCCTCCATAAACCTTACCTTCTAAAATAATTTCGTTTTTTTCCTCATCCAAAGACTTAAAGTTAAATTCTATATCTCCACCATACCCTTTGGGAGCATATCGGCTCGGGTAGCTAAAAATAGTTAAATTTTCATTAAAAACGTTAAAAACAAGTGCTAAATCTGCTTCGTGGCGCAGCGTGTACTCGCTGGAAATAGGATCAGGTAGTTGAGGATTAGGAGAATGCAACTTCACCGTAAAGTCCTCATTAAAGTAAGCAATTTGGTAAGACATATACTCTACCTTTCCCCCCAAAGAATAGGTCATTTTCCATCCGTAAGGGGCTGAGGTAAGAATTTCTTTGTACTTTGCCATTTCTTTTTGTACCCTTGCGCTTGGCAATTCCTCAAATTTATTTTCAAAATTGCTATCATTGCAGGCACCAAGCAATGCTAAAGAAGCCAGCAATAAAATCATATTTTTTAGTTTCATAATCCTCATTTTTTAGTTCTATTTTCTTCAATAAATTTATTTATTGCAACTTCAACTTTACCTTGCAATGCAAACAAATCGATGCCCCATTCCTCCTTGTAATACTCTGTAATGATATTGATTTTCTGCAATATAATATTCAGTCCAATAGGAGCATTTTGATCTTGTTTTAGTTTTATGGTTCCGTTTGGTTGTTGCTCCACTTTTATACCAAACATATAAAGTTTTAATTGAAAATCAGACAATTTTTTAGTGATAATATTTCCGGTTACTATTCCATTTTGATCTTTTTCGGGAACATTTCGTGCTATCGGGTTGTTGCTATTGCCCGGTTCTGACAAAATGGTTGCCACAACTTCAACAAAATCTTCGTGTTCGTTCGACATACTGTACGGAGAAATAAAACCTAAGGTATTTGCCTGTACTTCAGTAAAATTATACCACGCTCCGGTATAACTCCCTTTGGAAAGTTTTTTATACGCCGTTGTATAGTGTACCTTTTGATGCAAAATGTGTGCAAATTCGTGATGTAAGGTATGAAAAGACTTTGCCATTTTTCTTACCTCTGAATTGTTGAAGCCGTCCACATCAAAAATGGTAACCTTTCTCCCGCCTTCTGCGAGTCCTAATGTCTTTGTCCCATCAGCATTATATTGGGCAGTTCCTACCAAATAAATAAGTTTCGGAACATAGGTTTTAATAAATTCCTCACCGCCTACTTCCTCATAAGGCTTAATCCACACTTGATAAAATGCTCGCATAAATTGCTCTGCCTTTTCTTTCCGAGGGGGTGTTACGTGAAAACGGTTATTTACCTCTCCATCTTCCCATTTCCATTTAATTTCCATATTGTAAGGAACGGTAAAAGTCTCGTAAAGCCATTTATCAAAATCACTTTTGTGTTCGTTGGTTACAAAAATTACAGACTGTTCTTGTATTTTATCTTCAGATTCACAACCTAAAATTGCCCCAAGTACAGCAATTAGTAATATTATTCTATATTTTTTCATCTCTCGTTTTATCTAGGGTTAGCCTCAATTCCTTGTGCCTGAGCACTTAGAGGGATTTGCAATTCTCTTCTTTTATCATCTTTTTCCAACCATTTTACGTCTCCGTTTGTGTAATAATGGCGCACTCTTGTATTAAATCGCTTATGATCAAACCATCGCATACCGGTGTAATAATACTCTTTTCTTCGAATATCATACAGACAGTTTAGATATACTCTCTGCTTCTCATCTATCTCATAAAAAGGGGAAAGTCCGTATTTATAATTCTCCTCTTTATACTCTTTTTCAATCTTTTCATAAGTAACCAAATTGTAATTTGTATCATAACCTTTAAGCCTTTTCCCCAAATATATATTCATATCAGAGGAGAACTCAGGATAATTTTTCAACATTACATTGGCTTCCATTTTCAAAAATAAGGCTTCCTCAATATCAATTAAGGTATTCATTATCATATAATACCCTACGTCACTATTCAATCCGTCTTTTTGGGTATGATATCCCCATTTTACAAAGAAAATATCAGGATCAGCACCATACAAATTCCACGCCCATTCTTTCCCTACAAAAGATGTTCTAAATACAAATCTGTAGAAATCAATACTCATTCCATACAGATAACTTCCATAAAAATAAACAAACCAATTACTGTATTGCGGCACCACCAATAAATTAGCATTTTCCCGTGTACGCCCCCATTCTAATATGGCCTCATTGATATCCATTTTTGTATAGGCAGCTAAATCACGAAGTTGCTCACTATAATTGTTTCCAAGTGCTTTTTCTGAATGGTGAAGCACTTTTTTGAAATCTCCTTTACAACTGTAAAACCGAGCGGCAAAAGTATGTGCTGCTTTAGAGTTCCAATGCAATTTTTTATTTTGATAGATTCTGTCATCGATGTAAGACAATCCCTCCAAAATGTCTTTTTCAATATTTTTGTACACTTCTGCAACATTACCCCGCTCGTACTTTGCCAACACGCTTGTTTCAGGTTTTGTAACATAGGGTATTCCTAAATCATTTTCAGCAGTAGCAGGATTGTAAGATTTACTCCACAAAGTTACTAACATAAAATGACAATACGCTCTTGCAAGCAAAGCCTCTCCGTAGTAAGGTTTTATATTCTCAGGAATTTCTCCGGCAACCTTAAATTTCTCTATCGCATCTAATGCATGATTTGCTTGTTTTATTGCTGTATAGCAACCTTTCCAGTAAGATTCCGGTGTATCCTGTGAAGTTAATCTAAACTCCGCCCAATCATAAGCATCTTTGTTAATGTCGTTCTTTCTGGCACTACTTTTCTTTTCAGTAGCATTGTCACTCATCGCATAACAAAACATTTGATGATTTTGGTTAGGATAAGCATAGGTCAATAATTCTCCTATCTTTTCAGGGGTGTCAATTACTGTTCGGTCATCAGGCATTTTTCCTAAGAAATCATCACAGGAAGTCAATCCCACAACCAACAACAGCAGTATATAATATATTTTTTTCATCTGTTTTATTCTTTTTACTTTATAGGTTTAATTTTAAACTTAACGTATATTGTCTCGGTACAGGCAATGCAACGCCACCTGTGCCAAAAAACTCCGGGTCTTGTCCGTTCAATGCCTTATCTGAATAAAGGAGAAACAGATTTGTACCCGATGCCTTTAATTTGGCACCTGAAAAGCCAACATACTCTGCCCACTTTGCAGGCAAGGCATAAGATAGTGAAATTTCTTTTAATCGCACAAAATCTCCTCTTGCCACCCTTTGGTCTGAGTAATTGTAAGCATTGTAGGTTGCTTCTACGCTAGAGCCCAATTCATCATAAATTCGTTTGCTCAAAATTGTAGGAATATTGGTCTTTTTCTCATCACCGGAAATTAACCATCTGTTCATAAAATCCTTGGGCATTGCGTCTAAATCGCTGTACTTTGCGTGAAAACTCGGATACAGCCTAATCACGTTACCAAATTGATATGTACAGAAAATATTTAGTGCAAAATCCTTGTATTTTAACACATTAGAAAGCCCTCCTGTTATTTTCGGATCAATACTTCCTTCGTATTTTAAGTGAGTAACATCTGTATCTTGAAAATACACTCTTTTTGAGGCATTTCCCTCCTTGTCATAAAAGGTTGGAAGTCCACGCTTATCCAATCCTGCAAAAGGAATAGAATATAAGCCTCGTACGGCTTTTCCATAAGAAGCTGCCCCTTCTGACCTTGTTAAAGTTAAAATACTCGGCTGGCCGTATAGTTTAGTAATTTCATTGGTATTGTATGCAAATGTTAAGTTGGTATTCCACTTAAAAGTTTCATTATCAATATTTTTAGTGCCTAAACTAAATTCTACTCCTTTCGAAACCATATCTGCATAATTTGCCAACTTCCATAATTCACCTCCTACACCACTGGTTTTTATGGCAGCAATCAGGTCAAAACCATTCCTTCTGTACACATCTGCACTAATATTGACCTTGTTATTAAATAGACTTATATCAAAGCCGAGATTTGCTTCGTATTGTTTTTCCCAAGTAAGTTCGGAGTTCATCAAACTTGAAACTTTCAATCCATTTTCTACCTCATTAGGAAAAGGAGCTATGGTTATTCCGCTTCTAAATACTGCTCTACTATTTGTTGCAGGTCCCATACTTGCAGTAAGTCCATAAGTGGCTCTTAAATTTAACATTGAAATCCAATCAACGTCAGAGAGAAAACTTTCTTCTTTTGCATTCCACTTTGCACTCACATTCCAAGTCGGTAACCAACGCGAGTCAGAAGAAGCCCCAAGCCTATTGCTACCATCAACACGGAATGTGGTGTTCAGCGTATATTTTCCTGCATAACTGTAAGCCATATTGGCAAAAAAGGCAACAAATCTGTCATAAGAATTGCCAAGTCCGAAATAAGGAAATCCCGCTTGGGTCAATTTTTTGATGATATTTGGGTCAGTAAATACCGTATTTCCTTTGTTATACTGAATACCATATCCTGCAAAACTAGATGCTCTCCTGTCAGCAGATCTTAATTCTTGCCCTACCATTGCATTTACCATATGAATATCGTTAAAAGTATTGCCATATTCTACTATGTTTCTAAAATAATAGTTTGACAAGACATTGTCTTCCCTGTTGTAAAATCCACCTTTGGGCAATACAATAATAGGTCTTTCATTAGGAGTTTCAGGGTTCTTCCAAAGAAACTTATTGGCATCTTCAATAGTGGTATCATCTGCAGCTCTGTAGGCATTTGTAGCATTTGAGTTCTCCGTAACCTTATGCTCTGTGGTTGATTTTACATAACGTAAATTTCCCACAAAACTATATTTCAAATGTTCATTTATCTTATAATCTATATTCCCTTGTATGTTCAAGTCCAAAACATCCAAATCAATGTAATTGTGATGAAACTCATTGAGAATATTAAATTTGGCAAAATTCATTCTGTTGTATCTGTATTCTCCATTGTCTCCAAAAGGAGCAATAGTTCTACTGGTATTCAGCGCATAAGAAAACGGATTGATATCAAACTCTCGACTGTAATCGCCATTAACGGCATCGGCTGTTCTGTTAAAAGTACCCGGGGCTTTTTGTTTTCTATAACTGCCCTTGGTAGATACCCCAATGGTCAATTTTTCATTTACATCAAAATTTCCTTTGGCATTGATGGTATATCTGTTTACTTTATCGGCAACCGTCCAGCCGGCATCATTCATTAAACTTGTAGAAACATAGTATTTTGAACTTTCAGAACCGCCACTCAAACTCACGGAGTGATTTTGCATCAGACTATTGCGAAATAATAAATCAAACCAGTCAGTGTTTGCCTTCTCATATTTTCTCAGGTACTCGGCTCTTGCTTCGGGACTGTTTAACCAACCATATTGTTTATCCTTGCGGGTGTTTATAGCATCATACATCTGGAAATAAACCCCTCCGTCTTTACTTCTCATCATTTCTGCGTGCCGTAACCAACCTTTTCGCTCCATTTCTCTAAAAATAGACATTTGTTGTTGAGAATTTAGAATATCATATCGGCTGTAATGAGGTTTTTCCTTTATCGTAAATTCTGTAGAAATATTTATTTTCGCCTTTCCGGTTTTTCCTTTCTTGGTGGTAATTACAATAACACCATTCATTGCTCTTGCTCCGTATAAGGCTGTAGCAGAGGCATCTTTCAATATTTGAAAGTCAGCAATATCCTCAGCATTCAACCCTGCCACAGAACTGCTTATAAGCGTTGAAATATCTCCTGAAGATAATTCATCAGGACTCACATCAACAACGTCTTCCAAAACTACCCCATCAACAACCCAGAGCGGCTTGGTGTCTCCATAAATAGAAGAGGCTCCTCTCACCCTAATTTTGGGTGCTGCTCCAAAGGTGCCTGATACATTCTGTACACTTACTCCTGCTGCTTTTCCTTCAATCATTCTTCCAACATCAACAACTCCGTCCACTTTTGCCTCATCAGTTTTGATTTTCACCGACGACCCCGTAAACAATCTCCTGTCCGTCTTTTGGTAGCCGGTAACCACCACTTCCCCTAAAAGTTGGCTGTCCTCCTCCAATAGTATCTTGGAAAAATCGGCATCAGCCGGAAGCGCTACCGTTTTATAACCAATGTACGAAATTACAATTGTCGCATTTTCGGGCACCTCATTGAGGAGAAATTTACCTTCAATATCCGTAGTAACCCCATTTGTTGTTCCTTTTACAAGAACAGAAGCACCTACCACTTCCCCTAAGGCATCAACAACCTTACCTGCAATTGCTTTTTTCTTTGCAGAGAGTACTTTCTCTTGTTTTGCATTTTCAAAATTTAGCGGCACTTCCTGTGCCGCTAACTGTGACACTCCTAACAGTAGCAGAGTCAAAATGATTATAAATTTTTTCATATAAACACTATTAATTTAATTGAACGTTTTTTTATTGGTCTCAAAGGTAGTTAAAACTATGCACTTTCAGTGCATTTCGCTTTCAGCTTCTAAAAATATTATCTTTGCATTATGGATTATCAAAGAGCGACTAGACATTCAGTGTCGAATCTGACAGCACATATAGTTTGGGTTACGAAGTATCGCTATTCAGTTTTGGATGCTGGAGTACAGGTAATACTACAGATGAAATGGTGAACGAATACTTGGAACATCATAGAAAGCCAAGCGATAAGGATAGTGATAGTTTCATCATTGAATAGTGCGGGGCTCAGACTTTCAGTCTGTTCTCAAACCTATGGACTTTCAGTC
>PDWI01009559.1_pt1 | contig 11096 bp, 13 predicted proteins | sample 1430891 | NCBI WGS metagenome assembly PDWI01 (sample SAMN01162508, study PRJNA174530) | Oral metagenome, whole genome shotgun sequencing project. | biome: Marine environment; feature: Marine mammal; material: Swab sample of the gingival sulcus; isolation source: swab sample of gingival sulcus... | reverse complement strand
AGATAGGGTAAAAAGACTAAATGAAAAGTGTAAAGAACTCTATGAAAAGCATAAAGAGACAAAAGAGAGGGTAGATTACTTATACCCTTTGGGAACCTATCTTCCAGCTTTTAAGTATAGAGGAGAGAGTTTAGATTTTTCTTCTCACGACACTTAAAAAAACTTAACCTATTATATTTTTAAAGAAGAGTAAGAAAAAAGAGCTTCTGGCTTTTATGTATAGGTTTATTTAAAAGGGGGAAAATGAGGCGAAAATGGAGATTAAAGTGGAGTTTGGTATGGGGTTTTGAAAGAGGTGTGGAGGGAGAGGTTTTTAGGGGGATTTTGAGTTTTGGTTTTGACATATTGTTGGCGGCACCAATTGTTGGGGTGGGGTTAGGGAGTGATTCCCCTTCTTGCTTTTATCATGGAGTAGGCTTCTTCTATGTCTTCTAGTCTTTTTGCGGCTAGGTTTATAAAGACTTCGGGGATTCCAGATTTTAGGACAGCCTCTTTAGAGTAGAGGGAGGAGAGTTCTTTATATTTTTCTACTATTTTGGAGTCCGAGTCTTCTTCTGAGCATTCTAGTCTGTCGTAGTAAGTGTTCTGGTTTATGGTTTCTCCGCCTGCTAGATGAAGGCTTTTAAAGTGAGAGTATTTAGATTCATTAAATTTGAATTCTTCTGCGGCTTCTCTTAAAAGGAGATCTTCTTCTTCGCTTATTATGCCATCAGCAATAGAGACTTCAAAAAGCATATCAAAGATTAAGTCAAGCATTACAGGGCGTTTTTTAAATGTAGAGTAAAAGGAGCGGGCTACATCCTTAAAATCCTTTTTATCTTTATAGGCCTCAAAAAAGATGCTTAAAGCCCTTTTTCTTTCTTGGTCTGTCATAACCAAGTATTCACCAATAAAATTTTTTACAACAAGAACCTCTTCTTCTGAAATCTTTCCATCAGCAGCAGCCATTTTCCCCAGCATAGTAAAAGAAGCAACAAAAAAATTGTCTGAGTTTTTGTTTAAAATCCACAAAAAAGAATCAAATAAGCCCATAATATATAACTGTCTCAAATAAAATAGTTAAAAACCACCGTTTATTATTTCATTAAGAAATAACTCTAGTCAATCATTTAAATTTTAATATGCAAGACAAAAACAAACAGTTTGCTCCTAAAGACACAAAAGGAGGAAAGGAGATACTTTGTTTTAAGTGTAAAAAAATAAAACACCTAAAACGACCTTAAGAGCAAGCTGTTAAAAACTCAATTCGTCGGGGATAAAGATAGTCATAAAACAAGGAAAGCTTATGCTATATCTTTTTTTTGACCCCTTCCTAAAGCTTTACTCACCTCGATATCATTCATTTGGGAAGTTAATTTTTCTTGCCAAGATAAGTTTAAATCTGGCATCATTGGGTTAATTTTTCGTCCTGCTTTAGGCACTTCAGCTGTTAAATTTGCCTTAGTCTCCTGTTTCTTAGTTTGGGTAGGATCCATAATCTTATCCTCTTTTTTATGGGTTTATATAACTAAAGTTAAATATATACTTAAGTTATGAGTAGTATATATTAAAAGGTGATAAATAAAAAGTTTTTAATTGAAAACTAAAAATTTCCCTTATTTTGTTTATTTTCTAGGAGCTCGCTGGTAAACAAAATACTTATTCTCTAAGCAAGTCTTTAAAATAGAGCAAAAAAGAGAAAATTTTTGATTCAATTTAGGCACATAGTGATTTTTTTATGTTATTTTGAGTCTCTTTAGTGTATACTAAGTAGTAGTTTTTGGTTTTAGTTGTGTATGTTCTTTTTTTTGCACATTTTATCCACTAGGTGAATCTAATAGGGATGTGATTGGTTCTCCTTTTTTTGCTAGTGGGTTAAGCATGTTATGTGCCCTCGTAGCTCAGGTGGATAGAGCACAGGTTTCCTAAACCTGGTGTCATAGGTTCGAGTCCTGTCGGGGGTACCATTTTTTTCGTGTTTTTTATAGCTTTAAGTAAAGTGTTAAAATTAAAAAATAGTTTTTGAGTGTGATTAATTATAATGAATAAATCAGAATTAATAGAGAACCTTTCTGAAAAGAGTAATCTTGGGCAGATTCAAGCTGAAGAAATTGTTAATTTAATAGTTGAAAAAATGAGAGCTTCTCTAACGTCTGGAAAACGTATTGAGATACGTGGTTTTGGTAGCTTCTCTGTTAAAGATTATCAGAGTTATTGGGGGCGTAACCCTAAAACAGGTGAGAAGATTTGGGTTAAAGCTAAGAGACTTCCGACTTTTAAATTGGGAAAAGAATTAAGAGAGCGATTAAACGAGGGGGGAGTGGATGTAGCTGCTCCTAGCGTTTAGGTTTTAAAATATTAAAAAAGGTTAATGTGAGATGTCGCTTGAATATTTAGAGGATTTGGAGACTCATTTGGAAATGGGAAGAGATTTATATGCTTGCCAAGGGCAGGGGCATAATCAATGGTACCTTTCTTCTTCTATTTCCGAGTTAAGAAACAAAGCTAGAAGAGTAACTTTAAATAGGCGTTCTCCTGTAGGGATTTATCATTTAATAGACAAGGATAATGCTCTGCCGGGGGATTCTTTTTTAGTAGTTAGAAAGATTTTACAATCTAATGGACGAGGAGGGGATCCTCATTTGCAGTGGATTCTGGTTGATACGAAGGATGCAGCTGAGATGCTCAGGGATGTTAGTTATGGGCCTTCCCCGTATTTTGGTGCAACTTTGGTTGAGACTTGTAAACCATCAACTTCTGAGGAGGGTGTAAAAAGGGATGTGGTTAGTGGGGATGTTTAATATAATATTATATTAATTGCCTACATTTAGGTTATTTTTGGGGAGAAGTGAGTTATGGAGCAATATGAGAAGACGGTTTCTTCAGATGTTGAGCTAGAAGAAAACAATTATATTGGGTTGAAGCGTCAAATAGTTGTTCAAGAGACGGTGAAAGGACGCTATAAGCCAGGAGACAGGCCTCTTTCTTGGGATGATAGGGTTGAAGGAGTTGAGGAAGTGGTTTGTTCGGGGGATTCTGACTCTATTACGTTATGGAGTGGGGGTGGGCAGTCTACTCCGGCACCGGGTTGGATTTTATTACTCTCAGGGGAAAAACGTTTATTAGAGGATGGTCGGCTTGCGTCTATGTGGACTCTTTACGGGGTTAGTAGAGAGGATGATATGCTAGGTTAGGGTGTTTTTATTTTTTCTCTTAAAATTTTTATAGAATAGGAATTATCTACTATGGTCGGGAAAGAGGTGGCGTTGGCTATTCACAATCCTTGTCTAACTCCAGCAAATACTGTTTTTAATTTAAAACGCGGTTTTTGTGTGAATATAGGGAGGGGCTCGGATTGTGAATTGGTTGTTCCAAATCCGTATATATCGAGAAGTCATATTAGTATATCTTGGGTTGGAGACGAGATAATAGTAAAAGATTTAGAAAGTACTAATGGAACAAGGGTAAACGGGTTAAGAATTGCATCTGAAAAAGAAATTTCTATAGGGGATAAGGTTTCTATTTGTGATGTGACTATTAAGGTTTGTAATGCTGATGATTCTGAAATAGTTTCCTTTGAAAGTAATGATAACAATATTTTAAATACAACAATATCTGAAGATAAAAACATTCAGGCTACTTTATTAAAGCAATATATAAAGGGATCTCCTAAACGTAAAAAAACTCAAGTTATAACGGCAGAAATGTTAAAAAATGCTGGAATTGACCAAAGTGAAACGGTTCAATTTGAAACACCTATGATAGCAAAGCATAATTATAAAATGACAATCTCATTTTTTATTCTAGCTATTGTCCTAATTTCCTGGATGCTAATGGTTTAGTTAAAAAACATTCTAAAAAAGTAGGTTATTCTGCAAAAGTAACCTTTACAGTTGGAAGGGGGTTCCTATTTCCCTGAGTCCTACTTCCATAAGACCTCAGTTAAATGAAGTTTTTTTTGGGGGAAATAGGAACCCCCTTCCTATATATTGCTAAAAAAAAGTTATATGCTCTCGTATATTGATTTAAGCAGCATATAAATCATAAATAATATAAAGCCATAGAATAGCCATTCTATTATTTCAAATATAATTACTTGTTTAAGGGGGATTGAGTTAGAATCTTTCTTAGAAATTACCTTTAGCTTTTTTATAGATAACTTTTCTATATTTCTTTCTTTTTTTTCATATTTATCAATATCCATAACTAATATATTTTTTATAGAATCTTTTCTAACGCATTTATTAAAGTTTTAGTTTGTTCTAGGCTTCCTATTGTAATTCTTAAAGAATTTGAAATTAACTTTTCGTTTCTCGGTCTTGTTAAAATAAAGTGCTTTTTTAGCTCATTATGGACATATAAAGAATTTTTAAAAAATATTAAAATAAAATTGGCATCTGATTTTATATACTTAATTTTTTTAGAATCTAAGTAATTTTCCAATAAAGGCTTTGATTTTCCCATTACTTCTTTAACAAAGTCTTTCATATATTTTTTATTTTTTAGGGCTTCTTTAGCTGCTATAACGGCTAAAGTGTTTATATCATAAGGTCCCCTTATTTTTTTTAATTCTGATATATTTTTTTTTGAAGAAATAATATATCCAAGTCTTAAAGAGGCTAATCCCCAAGTTTTAGAAAATGTTCTTGAAATAAATAAATTTTCGTATTTATCTACTAAATTTGCTACCGTGACTTTACTGAATTCATAGTAACACTCATCAACTAATATTGTTATTTCTTTATAATTCTTACACAAATATTCGATCTCTTCCACTTTTAGTAGAGTCCCCGTTGGATTATTTGGAGAACAGATTGTTATTATCTTAGTCTTAGGAGATATTAACTGTATGACTTTTTTAAAAGGATAGCTAAAGTCTTTATTATAAAGCGGGTTAACTGTTTTTAAGTTATTTACTTTAGCAGAATGGTTAAGCATATAAAAAGTTGGAAGTGGAACAATTGCCTCACATGAAGGTTTTGAAATTAATCTAAAAATTAGATCTATTGCCTGGTCTGATCCATTTGTAATTAAAAGACTAGAAGGAGGGGTTTTGGTATATTCTGAAAGCTTGGAGAAAAAATCACCGTATTCAGGGTATCTTTCTAAGTTGTTATTTGTAATATAGTCAATAAGAGCATTTTTAATATGCTCTGGAAGTGAAGTGGTTCTTTCGTTAAAATCTAATAGTAGGGAATTAGAGCTAGCTCTTCCCTCTAGCGGTGGTTTATACTCATCTAGAGCTTTTATATAACTTCTAATTGTCATAGAATTAAAGATTTATTTTATTTTTTTTAGGACTAAAGCACTTCTTGTTGGAAGATATACTTTAATTTCATATTTTCTTTTTTTGTCCTGTTCTTTTTCTTCGCTTTCGTCTTCAATCGTTTCAAATAGTTGGTTCTCTTCTATTCTATTAAGTCCTCCATATTTTAAACTATCAGTATTTAAAATTAACTGGTATTTTCCTTTACTCATTAAAGGTATAGAGTAATCTGCATAAGAGTTAGATGGATTAAAATTAAAAACAAAAGTAACTTCATTTCTAGTAAAAGAAAGAACTTGGTTATCTTTATGAACATAGGTCATATATGGCCAAGGCTTAGATAACACCTTATTTTCTTTAATCATATAGACCATATCTCTATCGAAATCACCAAGTTTGTTGTAGTATAGGTCTTTATCGTCTCTTAAACTCCAACGTCTTCTTGCATAGTGGTATGACCAGTTATTCCCCTCTCTTGGAAAATCTATCCACTCTGGATGTCCAAATTCATTTCCAATAAAGTTTAAATACCCATGTCCTGCTAGAGATATTGTAATTAGCCTTATTAGTCTATGTAAAGAGATACCCCTATCTACCATAATATCCCTTTTTGAAATGTGCATATTATCGTACATTTTGTCCCCAATAAGTCTAAAAATAAAGGCTTGATCTCCTACTAAAGCTTGATCATGGGATTCTGCATAGCTAATAACTTTCTCTTCGTTTCTTCTATTGGAGAGTTCATAAAACATTCCCTGAACATCCCAGTTTTCGTCCTTTTCTCGCTTTATTAATTTAGTCCAATAATCTGGAACTCCCATGCTAAGTCTATAATCAAATCCAACTCCACCGCTTTCCCTACTTGAAGCAAGACCTGGGAAACCGCTAACATCCTCTGCTATCAGGATTGAGTCTTCTTTTATTTCATGTGCTGTTTTACAAGCTAGACCTAGATAAGTAAGGGCACCTTTATCTATATTATCTGAAAAGTAATCGTTATAATTTCCAAAGTCTCTTCCTATTCCGTGATCTTTGTAAATCATGGATGTAACGCCATCAAACCTAAATCCATCAAACTTAAATTCTTCTATCCAGTATCTAATATTAGAGAGCAGGAAATGTAAGACTTTATCGTTATCATAATTAAATAGTCTAGAATCCCAAACTGGATGAGAACTTTTATCTCCTCTATCGTGAAAGTATTGGTAGATTGTCCCATCAAATCGGCTTAATCCTTCAACTTCATTTTTTACGGCATGAGAGTGGACTAAATCTAAAAGCACATTAATCCCAGATTTATGTGCTTCGTCTATTAATTCCTTTAGCTCGCAAGGTGTTCCAAACCTAGAAGATGGGGCAAAAAAGTTAGATACTTGATATCCAAAAGAACCATAATAGGGGTGCTCTAATATAGCCATAAGTTGTATGGTGTTATAGTTTGAGTCTATAATTCTTGGAAGAATATTTTCTTTGAACTCTTTATATGTTCCTATTTTCCCTTCTTCTTGAGCCATTCCAATATGTGCTTCGTATATGAAAAGAGGAGAGTCTTTATTTATTTTAAAATCTTTAATTTCCCATTTATAGGGATTAGTAGGATTCCAGACTTGGGCATTAAATATTTTAGTATGTTCATCTTGAATAACTCTTTTTGCATATGAGGGGATTCTATGACCTTCTCCGCCATCCCATTCTATTACCAGTCGATAGAGGTCTTTGTGGGAGAAAAAATTAAGAGGTTTTGTTATTTCCCAATTCCCATTTTCAATACTTTTAAGTGCATTCTCTTCTCTTTTCTCCCAGTTTGAAAAGTTTCCTATTAAAAAAATGTTTGTTGCATTTGGTGCCCATTCTCTAAAAACCCAGCTTCCATTTTCTATATGAAGTCCATAGAAATTATGAGAAGTTGCATATTCGCTAAGGTTTTTAGCTTCTTTAGTTAGATGCCTTTCTGCTTTGTTTATGCGTTCGTTTAAGTCTTCAAAAAACCAATTAAATTCCTTTAACAGAGGATCTGCTTTATAAATTGAAAATCCATTCATAATTTAAATTGTATAAAATATCTATTTAGTCATGTATAATAAGTTTTTTTAACATCATTTACTATCTATAGGACGTCTTTTCTCATATAGCTAAAGCAATGTCTATTATAACTTAAATAATTCAATTTTTAACTTGAAACAAATAGTCGTATACTTCAATATGTTATATAGAACCAGGTGTTTTAGTAATTGCATAGTTAAAATAATTTAATTACAGATTTATGGCTAATGAAGAAAATAAGAAATTAAAGTCCGATCCTAGTGATGAAAAGGAATTGGATTTTTTGGTAAGTATAGCATCTTTGAAGGTTGTATATTGTTTAATTACTCAAAAGAAACTTAAGAGTTTGGATGAAACTCTTCAAACATATGCAGCAAGTGCCAATGCTGAGCTAGTTAGAGAAGCTGGAATTACGATAGATGGGGTTAAAGATGAGGTCTTTATTTTTACTAGTGATAAAACTTTTTTACAAGGTGCTAGTTTTTTAAATGTTAAAGTCCCTAAATTTAAAGATGTTAAGTTTACAAGTATATGTGTTCCAACTGCCTTATTTTTTGAAACTCTAAGAGAGAAAGACCCTAGAGTCTTACATATAAATCTTGGAAGCCCAAATGCTAAGCGTTATGGGCAGGATAAAATAGCAGAGATTGCATCTCTTGGGGATTTAGTAAGAATTGCACATTTACCAAGTTTATTTATCGTGCAAGACCAAAATAAATATGCCTTACCTATGGAGTTAGAAGGACAGAATTACGCTTTAGCTTTTATAGAGGAAGCAGATGGGTTAAAAACCCTTGAGGGGTTAAGAAAAGAGGGGAACCCTGGAGTGCAATTAGAGTGGAATAAGCTAGAAGTATTGGTTCAGAATGTTGTAAATTCAGAGTTTTCCGGCCTTTTGATTAATCCAGCTAGTGATTCACAAGCTGTTTTAAGCAAAGAATCTCTAAAACAACTACTGCAAATAATAAAGTCTTTAAAAGGGCCCTCCCTCTTTTCTAAAAAAGCATTAAAAGATCTCTTTAGTCTACACCCTAGAGATTGATTTCATCGTTAACTTTTTTTGTAGCTTCTAAAGGGTCTTTGTCTCCTGTAATTGGTCTTCCAATAACAAGTAGGGAGGCTCCATTTTCTATTGCTTCCTTTGGAGTAGTGGTTCTACTTTGATCATCTTTTTCTAAATACCAGGAAGGTCTTATTCCGGGTATTACTTTTAGCATTTTATCGATATCTTTGTTTTCTTTTAATAGTGAAAGTTCTTTTGGTGAGCAAACTATTCCATCTAAGGAAGAAGAAGCCGAAAGAGAAGAAAGTCTTTTAACTCCAGTAGCAGTATCTACTCCAAAAACTTCTTTACAAAGTTCATCATTAAAAGAAGTTAAAATGGTTACTCCGAGAATAGAGGAGTTTCCCTTTTTACCCTCTAAAGCGGCTTCCATCATTTTTCTTCCCCCACTAGAGTGAACTGTTATCAAATCTGTTCCCACGTTAGAGAGTTTTTCAACTGAATTTTTAACAGTATTTGGGATATCGTTTAATTTTAAATCCGCAAAGACTTTTCCGTATTCTTTTAGCTTAGTTATTATACTAAGCCCACAATCGATTAATAAATCATTTACTTTAAAGCCCCAAACAGAGCCACTTAATTCTTTAGCTAAGCTAATAGCTTGAGACTCTGTCATTCCATCTAGCGGGATTATTATTTTACTCATAGTTGTATTTATCCTTTTTTTTAGTTGTATCTTTCCTTTTTGTCATTTTAAATCTTTTCCAATAGCATCTTTAATGTTTTCTAACCCATCTTCTTTTATTAGTTCTATTAGCTTAGAATTAATATTTTTCACTAAATAAGGACCTTTATAGATTAAAGAAGAATACACTTGAACTAGAGAAGCTCCAGATTTTATAAACGTATAAGCATCTTTTGCCGAAGATATTCCACCTACTCCTATAATAAGTTTATCTCCTTTTAGAATTTCATAAGCTTTTTTTACTCTTTTTAAGGATTTTTTAAAAAGAGGCTTTCCACTTAATCCGCCAGGTCCAATTGATTTTATTTTTTTAGGTGAAGTAATTAAGTTTTCTCTTGTAGTAGAAGTATTACACATTATAAAACCATCAATGTCATAAGAGACGCTTAACTCTATTATTTTTTGAAGATTTTCTAAAGAACAATCTGAGGATAGTTTTATCAATAGGGGAGATTTTTTGGTGTTTTCTTTTAAAAATATTTTAATCTCCTCTAATAGTTCTTTTAAGGCTTCAATTTCTTCAAAAGTTTTACCTTCTTTTGTATTTGGACAACTTATGTTTAAAGCCACATAATTACTTTTTTCATTAGCTAGAGCATAAGAATCTATAATATCCCTAATACCGTCTTTTCCTAGAATAGAAGGAGAGTGGGTTTTAGCAATGTTTACTCCATATGGGATTGATAATTTTTGAGAGTCCAAATTTTTTAGGGCTTTTTTTGTGCTTGTATTATTTAATCCCATTCGGTTAATTATAGCTTCATCTTCTATAAGTCTAAAAAGCCTTGGCTTTTGATTCCCAGTAGAGCTTAAAGCTGTTAATGAGCCAATTTCGGTAAAACCAAAGCCCATCATATGAGAAAAATCAACCAATTTAGCTTCTTTATCAAATCCTGCGGCTAACCCTACAGGGTTCTTAAATTCGAGGCCTAAAATATTTTGAACTAAAGATTTGTCTTCTACAGAAAAGACTTTATATAAAGCTGAGTTTAAAACAGGAGTTTTAGAAACAATTTTCCCTGTTAAAGAAGAAATGGAATGAGCATTTTCTGGGTCTAATTTAAATAATATATTTCTAATAAAAGGATATATACTCAAAATTATTTTTTTTCTACCTTATTAAATCCATTTTCTTCTCCCCAAGTAAAAGGGGATTTCCCCCATTTCTTTAAGAGTTGCTCTTCCTCATTATTTATCATTTTTAAATCTTTGGCAACCTTTGTTAGACTAGAAAATGTAAAAAGAGAAAATAATTTACAATTGGCTTCTTTAAATTTATCTGCTGCTTTATTAAATCCATAGTTAAAAATGGAAAGACAGGCTAAAACTTCTGCACCTTCATTCCTTAATGCCGTAACTGTATCAATTGAACTTCCACCAGTAGAGACAACGTCTTCTATTAGTACGCATTTATCACCTTTTTCTAATTTTCCTTCTATTTGGTTTTTTAGTCCATGGCCTTTTGCTTTTGCCCTTACATAAACTAAAGGAAAGGATAAGAGGTCAGCTAATGTGGTTGCATGAGGGATTCCTGAGGTAGAGGTTCCCGCAATTAAATTACAATTTAAGTTTTCTTTCTTAATTACATCAGAAAATCCCTTAGCGATTAAGGCTCGAGTTTCAAAATCCTGAAGTAGCAATCGGTTATCATTATAAATAGGCATCCTATACCCCGATGCCCAAGTATAAGGTTCCTTCGCATTTAAAGTAACTGCTCCCAAATCAAGTGCTATTTTCGATAATTTCTCTGATATATCCATGCTCCCCCCTCCATTTAATTTACCTCTTCCCTTATAAATGAAAAAAGAATTAAATCAACCTCTCCCCCCTGGAAGGGGGTTCCTCAATATTTCCCCCTTTCCCTTTTAATTTTTTTCTATATCGATCAAATTTACCCTAAAATAGACACCCTTACCCAAAAAAGTTACTTTTTGTCCCTTTTAAAAGAGGAATAAAGTTACTAGAGTTAGCTTTGAGAGAATAAGTGAATAAGAAATATTAAGGAGTGTTAAATCTTATGCCCTCAAATAGAAAGATAGTAATAAAAGACACAGTTCAAT
>PDWI01009557.1_pt1 | contig 11097 bp, 9 predicted proteins | sample 1430891 | NCBI WGS metagenome assembly PDWI01 (sample SAMN01162508, study PRJNA174530) | Oral metagenome, whole genome shotgun sequencing project. | biome: Marine environment; feature: Marine mammal; material: Swab sample of the gingival sulcus; isolation source: swab sample of gingival sulcus... | reverse complement strand
TGTGATTCAGGGATTGCCAGTGGAATATATATCATAAGACCAACAAGTATAACAAATAAAAGTGGCATCATAATTTTGTTAGCAACTTCTATACTGTTACCTATTCCGCCATACGATATCGCAAAGCAAGTAACAATTACTATGATAACCCAAAAAGTATTTCCCCAAGAACTAGCTGCTGCTCCGAAGGTTCCACCGATAAGCTCCATATCTTGACCCATCGCAAAAAGCTTACCCGTGATACTCATCCAAGTATATTTATAAATCCAGCCAACTACGCATGTATATCCGATTGCAATCATAAAACCTGCGATTACCGGAATAAATCCAAGACTCTCACCAAGAGATTTTTTCCCATTTTTTGCTTCAAAGATAAGCCCAAAACCCCTAATTGGTCCAGACTTCGTTGCACGGCCTAAAGTCATTTCTTCAATAACTCCCGTCGTACCTATTAATATAACGAACAGGAAGTAAGGAATAAGAAAGGTCATTCCTCCCCAATTGGATACCAATATAGGAAATCTCCATAAGTTAGCCATACCGATAGCTGAACCGATACAAGCCAAGATAAATCCTAAACGACTCTTAAATCCATCAGTAGCTTTCACATTTTGAATTTTGTTACCTTCACTCATTTTTGTCTCCTTTTCAATTTAGAGAAACGATTTCACTTTATGAATCTAGATGTACAATATACTCATTATTATGGGTATAAGTAGATTTAAGAAGTAATATGTATGTACATCGCTGATATTAAAAGAAAGCGATTCTAAATTATTACTTTACACAGATACCATTTAATATTTAGCGTTAAAGTTCCAACTCACACCTTTAGTCCCTATTTTCACCTCCCTTTCTTTATATTTACTACCCTCTCCTTAAACACAACTCAAAAATAGGAATACACGACTAGTTAAATAGGTATTGGATTAAATTTCTTCTTCTATACGTGCTATCCTTTTGATGAGTTCATCTGTTTGAGCAGGAACTCTTAGTCTTATATATCTCTCTCCTATTATATCAAAGTCCGTACCGCTTTCGCATATCACGCCATATTTAAGGAAAAGCTTGTATAAATTTATATCTTTGTCCGTGTATATCATTGTTATTGGAACGCTATAGTCCGTTTCTGAAACCTTCAGTTTTTTTAAGGAATCAATTATTCTCTTTTTATTGGCTTTGATTTTTCTTCTCGACTCAGCAATATGCTCATAATCTGTTAGTGATATTTTAGCCATTTCAACCCCAACATTCGTTACCACCATTTCAGGCGGAATCTTGGCTATTTGTGGTATAAATGGTTTTGGAATAATACCGTATCCTACACGAAGAGCAGGTAAAGCATATCCTTTCGAAAAGCTTTTTACAACAAAAATATTATCATAATCATTCACAAGAGAAATCGCGGTATTATCAAAATCCATAAAATCACCATAAGCCTCATCAACAAATACTACGGCACCTTGCTTCTCACAAACAGCAGCAATTTTGGCAATATCTTCGGCGGCAATAGATTGACCGGTAGGGTTGTTTGGATTATCTATATATACTACCTGATGTTCCGGTTTTAAAAAACGAAGGAACTTTTCAACAGAGAATTTATAGTCATTTTCTTCCTCTAACTTTACAAAATCTATCTTAGCCCCCATTGCTTTCATATCCGCTATTGCAGACGTGAAAGAAGGACCATTTAAAATTACTCTAACATCATGATCTATAAAGTATCTGTTTAAATGCATAAGCATTCCCATTGAACCTACTTGCGGAACTACCTGATCTAAATCTATCTTAACAAGACTTGAGTAATAAGTAGATATCATTTTTTTGAATTCGAGATACGGATATGGTGGGTATTTGTGTATCTTATCAAAACATACTGTAAACAATTCCCTATTTACTTTTTTTGAATGACCACACGGATTAATCCCTAGCGAGCAATCTATGCTGTTTTCAGGGAGAACTAAATTTTTATCAAGATAAGTCTTTATTTCATAATTGACAAGTGATTTGCGTATTTGATATTTCATAATTCCCCTCTACTTCATAGATGAAAGATTAATATCTTTAATAGTATCACTCTTACTGAACCCAATATTATAAAGAAATTATAACAATGGATTATTTAATTGTCAATCACCAGCCACATGCGAATCATTCCCTATATCTTATGCTTTAACTTCACCCTATTTTGCTATATTTTTTATTATTACCCTTTTTTTGGGACATAGCTTTCCCCGACGAATTGTATTATTTTAACAAGTCCTACCATAAAACGAAGCAATCTCCTACCAAAAAGATTGCTTCGTAACATATTCTATTAAATTATTTTTTAGCCCTACTCAGGGGTTACCACTTCGGGTGTTATAACATTTCCCGTCTCGTTTAAGTAGTTTAATAAATCGTTATTCTTATCAAGGAATACGGTGTTGTCTTTCATCTGTTTATAAATCTTCATTCTTTCCATGAATTTGTAAAAATCTAAATCAACTTCTAGCGCTTCTTGATAGGTTCTGATGGCCTGAGCGTCTGCTTCCGCTTTTATGACAGCCGCTTTTTCTACGGCATCTGCTATTACCTTTGCTTTTCTAGCATCTACTTCTGCCACTTTTTGATTGTACTCTGAATCCCCTTCTGCTGTTGACTGTGCACTTTCCTTTTCTATCTCTTTTGCCATTTTTTCTTCAATGGTTGCGATATTTGATTCCGGGAAAGTCTTTCTATTTATACCTATCTCGCTGATGTATATTCCGAGTTTATCAAGAAGTTTTTCGTTTAAGTCCGCTTTCTTTTCGTTTAGCAAATCCTCTAACGTATTTTGGTAGAAAAACTCGTTAAATACTAAGGTGTTAGCAGAGTTTATTACGGTCTTGTATACGTACTCATCCATCCTGTTATTTGCCTCGCTTCTACTACCTACAACGGCGTTAAATCTAGCTGGGTCAACGATTCTGTACTGTGCGTACATCTGTATCTTAAGCCTTCTATTATCGGCAGTATTTATTAGCTCTTCATTCGAGATATAGGTCAAATATTTAGAGGTATATGTCTCTACGGATTGAACAAAAGGCATCTTAAAATGGAGTCCCTTTTCCGTTATTACCGCCACATTATTTAGATTTTTCCTTTGCAAGTTCTCGACTACTTCGTCTTGGTCAGCACCTGATATAACGACAGATTTAACCTTGGAAAAAACTTTTGAAACGGCGACTTGGTCTTCTCTTACAATATATACACTACTACTTAAAACAAGTAGAGCGACTACTATTAATATGGGTAAAATTAGTTTTTTCATCTTATCCTCCTACTTGTTTAAATCGTATAGTTTTAAATAGTTCCCTTGATCCGTCATGTCTATTATCATCTTATTGTTAGCGACAAAATCGCTCATAGCGTCCAGATAATATCTCTCTTTAAGTATTTCTTTATTGTTTTTGTACTCTTCATAAAGTGCTAGGAAACTAGCAACTCCGGCCTTGGCATCCGCTTTTACAGTCGCTGAATAAGCATTGGCTTCTTCTATGATTTTTCTAGCTTCTGCCTTTGCCTGTGGCACCACGGTGTTTTCGTACTTCTCACCGTCTTCTATCTTACCATTTTTGTACTGGTTCGCATTTTCTTTTTGTTGATATGCCTGTTCAACACTTGGTAAAAACTGGATATTTTGCGTACCTACTAGAACGATTTCTAGTCCTGTATCGTACTCATCAATTTTCCGTTGAAGTGCGGGTTGTATTTCTTTATCAATAAACTCTTTTTGAGTTTTTACTTCATCAAGAGTAAATGACTGGACTGTCGTACGTATTACGTCTTCTAAGGCAAGCCTAAGCGTACCCTTTACGTCATCTACCTTGAATAGATAATTAAAAGGGTCCCTTATCTTATACTGAATGATAAGCTCTATCAGAGCGATTGATGCGTTGTTATTAGCTCCGTCAACAATAACGGTAGACTCCGTCATTTGATCGCTGTATACGGGCTCATTGTATTCATCGCCACCTTGAACCGTCCTAAAACCGTACTCAAGATTATAGATTTTTTCAACATTAACGATATAGACTTTATCAATTAATGGAACCTTAAAATGAAGTCCTGCTTCAGTTTCTACGCGATTAAATTTACCCAGTCTTACGATAACTGCATCTTCTTTTGTATCAAGTGTATAAAAACTTCCAAGTGCTATTGCTACAACTACTACTAGTATTACGATAGGTAATACTATTTTTTTAGCTTTTTCCTGGATTTGTCTTAACTTGATATCAATTACTTTTTCATTGTTAAATTCGTCCATAGTACCTCCTAATAAAGCGCATTATACCATCAAACAATAAAAAATCTGTAATGATTTTAGACCATAGATAAATGGTGATTTTACTTCGTTTTTTGAAACGCATCCATTCCTACACATATAGATACTGCCGACGATGTCGGCAGTATCAACTCTATAATAATTTTATATTAATTCTGCCGTTTCTCTCGCTATCGCAAGCTCTTCATTCGTAGGAACTACAAGTGTTCTTACCGCTGCGCCTTCTTTGGAGAAGTCTACTTCTTTAGACCTAACATCATTCTTTTCTTTGTCGATGTCTACGCCAAGATAGGTAAGATATGAACATACTTCTTCTCTCATTACCTTGTTATTTTCGCCAAGTCCTGCCGTAAATGCTATTGCATCGATACCATTCATAACAGCCGCGTATGCCCCAACGTATTTAGCAACTCTTTGTTGGAATACATCCATCGTTTCTTTTGCTCTTTCGTCACCCTGTTCAATAGCGTTTTCAAGGTCTCTAAAGTCGTTGGATATTTCCGATAATCCGAGAACTCCTGACTTCTTATTGAGTATTGTCGTTATCTCATCAAGAGTGATGTTTTCTTTGTTTGCGACAAATTGTAGGATCGCCGGATCAAGGTCTCCACTTCTAGTTCCCATTACAAGTCCTTCAAGTGGTGTAAGGCCCATAGAAGTATCCACTGATTTACCACCGTCAACTGCACATACACTAGCTCCATTACCTAGGTGACACACTACTATTTTTAGGTCTTTAATGTCCCTACCTAATATCTTCGCCACTCTCTCCGATACGTATTTATGGCTTGTGCCATGGAATCCATATCTTCTTACTTTATACTTTCTATAGTACTCATACGGTATGGCATATAAATAACTTCTTGGTGGCATAGTCTGGTGAAAAGCCGTATCAAATACTGCAACTTGCTTTGTCGCCGGCATAAGCTTTTCACATGCTCTAATTCCTATTAAGTTTGCTGGGTTATGTAGTGGTGCTAAGTCGGATACCGCTTCAATAGTCTTGATAACTTCATCCGTTATGACCGTTGATGCTTTAAATGCCTCTCCACCGTGAACTACTCTGTGTCCTACTGCTGATATTTCATCCATTGATGATATTACACCATCTTCTTCATTTACTAACGCTTCAATGACGTATTTGATAGCGTCATTATGGTCTTTAAGTTCGACCTCTTTTTTCACTTTTTCTTTTCCGTCTGGCGTATAGCTTATCAGTGAACCATCTATACCAATTCTATCGCAAAGGCCTTTTGTAAGGACTTTTTCATTTTCCATATCAATAAATTGAAACTTTAGTGATGAAGAACCACAATTTATAACTAATATTTTCATACTATCTCCTTACTGTGCTTGAACTGCTGTTATTGCTGCTACCCCAACTATATCTTCGGCACTGCAGCCTCTAGATAAGTCATTTACCGGTCTTGCTATCCCTTGTGTAACTGGACCATATGCATCTGCTTTGGCAAGTCTTTGCACCAATTTATAGCCAATATTTCCAGCGTCTAAATCAGGGAAAACAAGTACATTCGCCTTTCCTGCTACAGTGCTATCAGGTGCTTTCTTGCTTCCTACGCTCGGTACTATTGCTGCATCAAGTTGAAGCTCCCCATCCAGTTTAACATCTGGCGCTAATTCTTTTGCTATTTTCGTCGCTCTTACCACTTTATCAACATCGTCGTGAGACGCGCTTCCCTTTGTAGAATGTGAAAGCATGGCAACAACTGCTTCACACCCCACTAACTGTTCAAATGATTTTGCAGAAGATAATGCAATATTTGCTAATTCTTCATCGTTCGGATGTTGAACAAGTCCACAATCTGAGAATACAAACGTCCCATCTTTACCCATATCGCAATCAGGAACCACCATCACAAAGAAGGACGAAACAAGCTTTGTTCCTGGTGCTGTTTTTAATATCTGTAATGAAGGTCTTAGTACATTAGCTGTAGAGTTAACAGCACCTGCCACCATGCCATCACTATAACCCATTTTTACCAACATTACGCCAAAATATAATGCATTAGTTTCCAATAATTCCTTTGCTTTTTCTCTGGTCATTCCTTTGTGTTTTCTAAGTTCTACTAATGCATCAATATATTCATCTGTTTTTTCAAATGTTAAAGGGTCTATAATAGTAACTCCGTCAAGATTTACAGTCGCATCTACTGCCTTAATTTTTGATGCCTCTCCTACTAGCACGACATTCGCAAATCCTTCTTTTACTATCTGCTCAGCAGCCTTTAAAGTCCTAATCTCATAAGACTCGGGCAAGACAATTGTCTTTTTATCTTTTCTCGCTCTTTCTTTGATACCTTCAATAAAATTCATATGTTGTGTTCTCCTTTCACTACATTCAGTATCATTATAGTATTTTCCTTATAATTAGACAAGTTGATAAGGTGTACTTTTTGTTTTTTAAAAAAGCAATGTCAGATGTCATTATGAACAAATGTAAAGCCTATCTAAATAGACAAATATTATGTTCTTTATTATAATGTATTTATGATAAAGAAGGAGAACTATATGAATTTTAAAAAACAAGTAATTGATGAAATGTTTAAATGTTATTCAACAAACGCACTTACAATAAATGGCGAACCACATCTTATCTTTGCAGGAGAAGGACCTGGTATTATGAAAATTTATTCCGGCAAAGACTTTAAAGAAAGCCATTTAGTATGGGATGACAGTGCCAAGCTTGGTGGAACAATGTCTATAGTAACCGTTCCTGATTTTGAAAACATTTTCTTCGTTTCAACCGGATTCTTTTCCATGGTTGATTCTCATAAGAGTAAAATCTTCATGGTAACCGTAAACGGAAAGAATGTAACTAAAAAGCAAATCGCAGAAATTGATTTTCTTCATCGATTTGGCGTTGCAACAGTAGAAGGTAAAAGATATTTGGTGGCAGCTACCCTCCACGGCGGAAAAGTTGATAAACCGGACTGGTCAAAGCCAGGTAAAGTCCTTGTAGCAGAACTTCCTACCGACTTAACGGCGGAATATACCATTGACTTAACCGTAATACTGGAAGACCTATTCATTAATCACGGCTTTTCGTTCAAATCATATGACGATAAAATAGCCGCTTTAATTGGTTCTAAAAGTGGCGCTTTTGCAGTTTATCCACCGCAAAAAGGAGAAGATTGGAAGACAGAAAAGATACTAGACTTCCCTGTAAGTGACCTATGTGCATTAGACCTAGACGGTGACGGCAACGATGAATTAGCTGTACTAAGTCCTTTTCATGGTGACACTTTTAGCATTTACAAACGCGTTGATGGCAAGTACAAAGAAGTATTCACACACTCTAAAAAACTGGACTTTTACCACGCCATATGGGGTGATACTCTTGAGGGTGTCCCATCCTTTGTAATAGGCGCTAGAAAAGAAGACATGGACCTTTTCATCGTTCAGTATGATCATGAGCAATCAGAGTATGTACTTACCATGATCGATACGAATGTAGGTCCAGCAAATGTATCTATATATCATGGCCCTGATAAAGACTATATTCTAAGCTCAAATAGGCAAATTAATCAAGCAGCTATTTATACTGTTGTAGAATGATTTCATAAGAAATGAATAATAAAGAAACTACTTTTTTAAGAAAAAAAACAATTAAGCTATTAAGAAACATACATGGAGATACATCCGATTTATTCTTGGTACACTGTGGTCACCAAATTTGTGAACCCGGTTATCAGTATTCTCACAAAAAATTAGATGAGTACCACCTCCATTTTATTCTTAAGGGTAAAGGTGTTTTATACGACGAAAAAAGAAATTGTGAGTTAAGCGAAGGAGATATTTTTGTTCTATTCCCAAATTCTAAGTTAAAGAATAAGGCTGATAACAAAGAACCATGGGAATACATTTGGGTTACATTTAACGGAACTCATGCCCAAAAATATCTCTCGTATGCTGGCCTAACGGTCGATAATCCTTTTGTAACGTCAAATGACCCCGTAAGAAATTATATACCTTTTGTAGAGCGTATCCTTAATTTAAATCGACTTACTAGGTCGAATGAAATAAGGCGAATCGGCATACTCTACGAACTCCTAGCAGACCTCGTAGCTTCTCAGAGCAAACAAACGGATGAGCACAAATTTGAGCATAAACGTTATGTATCATACGCCGTAAACTACATTAATGCCAACCTATCTACCGTAAAAGTAAGCAAACTAGCAAAAAAAATAGGCATAAATCCCAAGTATTTATCAAATATTTTTAAAGAGGAACTCGGTGTGTCACCATCAGAGTATATTTTAGGCTTAAAAATGCAAAAATCAATGCACCTTTTGACTAACTCCAATATGCTGATAAAGGATATAGCCGCTGATGTTGGATATGGTGATTATATTAATTTTTCAAAATCATTCAAGAAATTTTATGGCAAGTCACCAAAAAAATACCGATGAGACTTGGTAATTTGGCTGCCCTAATGGCACCGATTTAACTTGTAACTTCCTTCCAGCTAAAAAAGTTCTCGGCCATAACACCGAGAACAAATTATCATAAAAACGATTTATTCACTTTTTGGTTTTGCAAAAGCTTCAATAACACAAGGCCACAGTAATTTAGTTAAAACGCCAACCGTATCTGGACGCACAGAAACAAAAGCGTTTCAAGTAAAAAGAAAAATGTGCTGCGTCTATCGGTTTATTCTCACTCTGAGAAAAAGTGATTAAAAGGGAGCACTTTGACGTTCTTGATACAGCGCCATCAAGACAACGTGTTTATAAAGCACTTGAGTATTTACCAGACTCCTTTATAATCTCGATAGTTTAATCCTTATTTTCTTTTATACTATAATTTTCTGTCGGTACAATTATTTTTTATCATACTTAAAACAACCTCTTTTTTTAAGTATGGCCTCCAATTTGTAGGCGTTTATCATCTGAGTTTGAAAATGAATGGCCTTTTCACTATCAAAAACAATCACCGTATCCTTATATAAAACACTCATATTAAAGACGGATTTAGGGTTATCCCTATTCCTACATTCTTGAATATTTAAACGATTAATATTACCTGTTTTTTTTGCTTTATTTAGCACGTAATAAGTAATTTGCCCGTTGTTATACTCAATTCTAGACACCGACTGGTATATGAAATAAAGTATAGTCCCAATTACTAATGGACCAACCGCTATTACGGCTATTATCGTATCTAGTTTACCATTATTTTTATCAAGCATAATGGATAAAAATAATAGTATTGATAATATAACCCATCCCAAAAGGTAAAGCTTTCGTGCTTTTACAACAAAATAGTCATCATCTTCTTTGGTCATTTGTTCTTCTAGATTTTTGTTAAATCTCACTGCTATAAAAAGCCAATAAACGAAAAACAATACTACCGAGCAAATTGAAATTATTTTCATCTTCTTTGTCCATCCTGCTTATTTATACTAATTCACGCAAATTATATAATATCTGCGCAACCTGTGCCCTTGTAAATGTGTCCTTAGGGTGAAACTTGCCGTCATAACCCTTAATGATACCTTTTTTAGCTAGGAACATGACGGATTCTTTTGCCCAATCTGATATTTCTCCCTCATCTTCAAAGCCTTTAAAATCAACATCCTCAAGTTCTATCCCTTTCATTTTGATGAACTCATAAAGCATGTAAGCCATTTCTTCTCTTGTAACAGCTTTATCTGGCTCAAACTTTGTTTCATCTTGAAGATAATAGAGTTCTTTTTCTTTTACCCAATTTGTATAAGGCGCGTAATACATATTATTTTTAACATCTGTAAAGTCATTATCACTATATTGATTTACATCAACGCCACCTACTCTACCCATAACCGTTGCAAATTGACCTCTACTAATCGGGGATTTTGGCATGAACTCACCTTTCCCATTCCCTTTAAAGTTACCTACTGTCATATTGTAAACTACTGGCACAAACGCCCAGTTACTCTCTTTCATGTCGTTTGGTTGTACAAATTTTATTTTACTGGCATTATCAAAATCCAGATATAGATTAAAATCCTTCGTAACCGGCTTCCCTTGTGAATCATTAACTGGACTTAATTTTATTTTCACTTCTGTCGGTATTGGTGAGGATGTTTCTGTTTTAGTACTAAATATATTACTGAAATATTTATGATATAAATCTTCGTTACCTAGACTAATTGTGTCACTTTTAAAACTGTCCATGCCATAGTTCTTATCGTATACTATAATCTCACCCACTTCGTATTCTTTTTTGTCAATCATTATGGTCGTTTTGTTAAAGAAGGTATACCTTATAGAAGCATCGTCCACTGTTACTTTTGCGTAATTTAATACCCCTTTATTAATATTATCGATCAATTGATTGATTTGTTCGTCGGGATCATCCGTACTAAAAATCTCAAATGGAACTTGGTATACATCTTTTTTTAAATCTTTAACGATATCTAGCCACACTTTAAAATAATCTGGTATTGGGTGTAAGAAAGGAATATTCTCAAGCGCTGGTATAGGCTTAAGACCAACTTTGCCTTGTCTTTCTTTCCATTTTTCCATCATTTCTTTTTGATTTTTCTTCCCCTTTTCAGCCATGTCAGAAAAACTTGTAGCATATGCACTGACAGAAATGTTGAACAACATTACCAGTGCTAACAATAAACTCAATAATGATTTTTTCATAATACTTCATCCTTTCTAATACTCTATCAACTCACTAAAAAAGAGGTTCTATAATAAATGTTGGGGTACATAAAAAGTACTTCAACATTTTTTTTGTAAAAAAAGGTGAACATGTGCCCCTTTTATCCTATAATTAAGTCA
>PDWI01009554.1_pt1 | contig 11100 bp, 11 predicted proteins | sample 1430891 | NCBI WGS metagenome assembly PDWI01 (sample SAMN01162508, study PRJNA174530) | Oral metagenome, whole genome shotgun sequencing project. | biome: Marine environment; feature: Marine mammal; material: Swab sample of the gingival sulcus; isolation source: swab sample of gingival sulcus... | reverse complement strand
ATATTCATATATTCTTCTTTTTCAAATAATTCATTATATAACTTACAAAATGTTCTCATCTTTTGTTCTCCTTCTAAAAATAGGCACGAAAAAAAGAGCCGTTACGCTCTTTTTTTGATTAATTTGTTAACTTATTTTTTTATATTGTTTTAATTATACTTATATACATATATAATACTAGGTTTTCCTATACCTTGTGGTTTTTCTTCTACAAGTCCTTCTGTTTGTAATTCATTAAATATTTCTATTGCTTTGTCTTCGTCATAATTTAAATTTTTTTAATTTCCTTATACTACATTTTCAAAATTAATTACTAAATTTAAGTCTTTATATTTTAGTATGTATTTCATATACATATCAAAATTATCATCATTATCTTTCATTACATCGACAAGCGAATAAGAACAAGTCCAAAGAATAGAATATATAGCTATCTTTAATCTCTCTTTTTCTTCTTCACGATTATCTTTCTTTTGATATAAAGTATATAATTGTTCAAGTTTTTCAAATATTTCATCTTTACTTCTTGCTAGTTCCATAAAAAACTCCTTTCTAGACCTCTATTATATACTCACTAAGTATATTTTTAAATAGAGAAAAATTACTATCGCTCTGTAATGATGGTGCATAATGAGAAAAATAAGTATCTGTCTTTTTAAATATTCTACTTACATTAGCTTTTTTATCTTCATCGCAAGACTGAAGTATTATAGAATTAAAACTATATTTATTAATAATATTCTCACTTAAACTAAGTTCATATGGTTTAGAGTGAGTGATTAATATATTTTCTCTTTTTTCAGCTAAATTATAATAGCTATCTTCACTTAAAACACCCATATCTATTATTATAAAGTTAGTATCATTATACTTAATATCGCTACATTTATTAGTATATATATCAAAGTTTTTATACTTATAATATCCTTCTTTTACTTTTTTTATTTTGTAGTGCTTCATTAAATTTTTAAATTTAATTTCTTCTACTTCATTTTCTACATTAGTAATAAAAACAACACTAGCACCACTTATAGCTAAAAAATTAGCTAACTGAAAAGAAATAGTAGTTGCTCCTGAAAATTCTCTCGAAGAAAAAAGACTTATTATTTTTTCACTACTTAAAAAAGTATATGATTTTCTAGGTTCTTTTAACCTTTCATCATCTTCATCGTAAGCACCTATCATTATTAAGGCTTCTTCTTTAGTTTTATCACTTATCAGCACTCTACTAGCTTCTTCTTTAAAAGCATTATAATCTTTTTCAATAATTATATTATAAAAGCCTAGTTCAATAATTTTTTCTAATAGTATATCATCCTTTTCAAGATTATTTGCTAATATTATGATTCTAGCATCGCCTATTTTAGAATAAGTATTAAGAGCCATTAAAAATTCTTCTTCACTATCTTTTAGGGCTAATAAATCTATTATTACTCTTTTAAAATGACCTAGCTTAGCCATATCTTCAATTAATATCTTTTCTAAGCTAAATTTTCCAACAAACTTATTTATAAAATCATTTTCATTTACTATTCTATCAAATAAGTTTTGATTTTCTTCACTAGAGATATAAAAAATCATATATCGCCCTCCTCATCAGCTCCCATCCATTCAAGTTGTTTCTTGAAAAAATCATTAAGTGGTGTGTCTTCTTCATAAAAAACTTCTTCACCATCAAGAATTACTCCTTCAGGCTTATCTTTAAAAAGTTCCTCTTCATCACTTAAACTTTTACTTTCAGTTTCTACTTCGCTTGTACTTTCCTTCGTTGTAATAGTAGTAGTATCATTAACTTCTTTTTCTTTTTTATTATTAAAGTATATTAATTTAAAGACTAAGATTAAACTAACTATTATTACTACTATAAGAATTATAATTTGATATTTTCTTTTATTATCCATATTTTTATCTGCTCCTTTTCTTATTTCTAAGTATAACTGATGTCCTTATTTTCCGTGTACTGTTTTTTTGGTGTCAGTTTTTTATTTTTCTTCTTTTTCAGTTAAATCCGTTTTTTCTTCTCCTTCATCACCAAAGCCTTCTCTAAGTATAGTCATAGGATTTACACATTTAGCTCGCTTGTTAAGTCCTTTTCGTATTTCTAAATGAAGGTGATGCCCTGTACTTCGTCCGTGTCCTGGGTCTTCCTTTGCTCCACCTTCTAAACCGATTACATCGTATTGCCTTACTTCTTCATCTGCTAGAACACTTCTCTTAGATAAATGAGCATAAAGACTATAAAAAGTGTCGTTTTTTCTTTCGTGCTTAATTATAATACAGTTACCATAAGTACCATATAAACCACTAAAAACAACTTTACCATCAGCAAATGCTATTATTTTATCGTGATGAACTCCACTAATATCTAAGCCACTATGAAAACCTTTAATTATTTTTCCTTCATATTTAAAAATTCTATTACCAAAAGGGCTTGTAATTGTACCATTTAAAGGATAAGGATAAACAAAACCATCTTCTATATCTCTAACTTCTCTTCCTAAGTCTATTATAGATGAATATGAGTCTTTAAGACTTTCTATCATCACAATCTTTTCATCACTAAAACCTAAAGCATCTTTTAAATAATCAAGTGGTGAATTAAGCAAATAAAAAAATGCTGAAAAAAGAGATAAAAAAATAATAAGAATAAATAGTATAACATAAGCTATTATTTTTCTTGTATTTTTATCACTTGCTACATCTCCTACTGTCTTTGCTGTGCTTAATGCTTTTAAAAATGTAGCTAGTGATACACTAGCACCAGCCATTACCTACCACCTTTATCACCAAAATAATTAAACTTGTATGGTGGTATATCAAAAACTATAGGAAGCCTTTTAGAACCTATCATAGCAAGTGCGTGTTTCCTTTTTTTAGCTTCAAGTAGTTCTTCTTCTGCATCACCTAACTTATAAAGTTCTCTAGTTTCTATTAGGTTTTGTCCGTCTGTACCCATAAGGAACTTATAAGTTGGGGTATCAAGTACGGCTTGTCCTTGCATTTTAACTTTAGGAGCTAAAAAGTCTACTACAGAGTGAGAAATAACAGCTATAGCACTTTCATATTTTCTACTTCTTTTTTCTATGTTTCTAACAAAGCTAAGAGTTTCAGGAACATCAGGGTCAATAAGTAGATATGCTTCATCACATATTAAAAGTACCTTTTCATCTCTACTTTTACTCATTATCTGCCAAGCATAAGTCATTATATTAAAGTACTGTGTACTCTTGGTCTTAGCATCCATATTAGTCAAATCGCTTGTATCAAAGCATATAGCATTAGAAGAGTGTTTAATAGTGCTTATACCACTAAATAAGTAGCTATCAGCTCCGATAGCTATATCTTTAAGTAGTATTTCAAGTTTCTCTAAATTCTTTGTTTTAAGTTCTCCATTTTCATTATTTTTTTCTGAAAGAATAAGCTCATATAAGTCTTTAATAGTTGGAAAATCCTCTGCATTAAGAGTGCTTACATCTGTATCAAAATCAATACCAAATATATTATAAACCTTAATTATCATCTCTTTTAAAGTACCTATAACTAAGCTATCGCTATCACTTAAATATAATTTAAAAAATGTTTCTACAGTTTTTAGATATAGTGCCATATCAGGCATATCATCTTTATCATCTTCAAAATAATCATCTTCATCATTATCTCGTGGTATTGCTCTTATTTGTAAAGGATTTATTTTACCCTTACCACCACCTGAATTAATAATATCACCACCTAAATTTTTAATCAGGTCAATATATTCTGCTTCAGGGTCTATAATAACTACTTTAGTTCCATTCATAAACTCATTAAGTATAATATGCTTTATAGCAGTACTTTTCCCAACACCTGGCATACCCATAATAACTATATTTGAGTTTGTTCTATCATTACTACGTTTCCACATATCAAGTATAACAAGCCCACCTTTAGAGTCTTTTGCAAGATATGAACCTACCTCATCTCTATAACCTGTATCAGAGAATGGAAATCCACCTATAAAAGCCGATAAAGGCATTACCCTATCTAAGTAGTCACTAACTTCCTTGTCACTCGTATAATAAGGACTAAGGGCTTTAAATGCTTTTTCTTGTATAAAACTTAGATTTCTAATCTTTACATTAGCAGTAGCAGACTTTGTTTTTACTCTACTCGTTACTTCGCTAAACTTATCATCAGGAGCAAACGGCATAATCAAAGTACTCATAAGCCCTACTTTTTCTCCACCATCATCAATCTGTTTTAATAGTTTTTTAGAATTTTCAGCACTTTCATTTGCTCTTTTCTTTTCAAGATAATCATTTGTTCCTTCAGCTATAGCCTCTTTTTCTTTTATATTAGCTCTAAGGTCACTAAGAAGCTCACTCGAAGATATACTTTTAAAAGAAATACTTGTAACAGCACCAGGAATAGAAGTTAATTTACTTAAATATCCGTAATTAGTGATAGATGGAAAATCAACTACACCAAACATAGAAGCCTTATTCTCACCTATTAAAAAATCATTTCTATTAAATTTAATACCCATAGGTGAAATTACATTTAGTAACATAGTATTTAACTTAGTTTTTTTCTTATAGATCTTTTTTTCTTTTATAACCTCACCACTAACACTAATCTTTTTACTTTTTACTTCTTTATCTTTATTTTTCTTAGGAAAAATGCTTTTTTTCTTCTCTTTATTTTCAGTAATTTCTTCACTTACTTCTTCACTTGCTTTTATAGCATTTTTCTTTTCTTTTAAACTAAAACTCATGTCTTACTCCTATTCTTCTAAATGTACGTATTTAGGATTGTTTATCAGGTTACATATCTGTATTATCTCTTTTTCAGCTACACTTCCACATTTTAAAGTAGCAGAAGAAAAAGCCCCCTTTATATGTTCTACTTTATTTTCAAGTAATCTTTTTCCATTAGAATTATTTTTAGAATATATTTGAAAATAAAATCTTCTTTCTACTACTTCACCACTAAGAGCATATCTAGTTAGTTCTTTTATTTCAGACCTAAGAAGTTCACGTCTTTTAGTGTTAGCTGTTTCACTTAATTTCATTTGTAAATTATCAATAACAGGTGTTATATCAATAGGTCGTGAAAATGACAAAAACTTAAATTCTAAATCTTCCTTACTTAGTTCTATAGATAAGTTATTTTTAAGTACTTCTTTTTCTCTATCAGTAAAAAGTTCAATGCTTATAGGATAAATTCTAAGAAATTTAATAATATAACCATCTCTAGTTATTAAGCTATCACCTTCTATATCATATACATTTACAAAGTCACTAGCATTAGCAGTTGGCTTAAATTTTTTATTAGTTTTAACTTTGCCACCACCTTCTCCCATTTTCTCTAAATAAAACAAAGCGAAAATTCCTATTATCAGTACTAAAGCTATAAATATATAATGTGTCATCTTTTACCTCTCTTAATTAACTTCTTCAGCAGATATATGCCAGTCGTCATATATGTTACCTTTAATTTCAATGCTATCACTTACATTTACCTTTAACATACCTTCAGGAGTCCATATATCAATTACTTCATAGTATGGACTATAATCACCATCCCTAAACCAAAGTGGTGTGAAATGGCTCCTAGCAAGCCATTGTGAATATATATTTTTCTTAAAGTAAAAGCTAGAAGTTCCGTGCTTATCCAGTAGTCTAAGATAAGTTTCATAGTTAAATTCAGGAAAAGTAGTAATTACATTTCCAGCTCTAGTATAATGGCTTATGCTAGGTGCATCCGTATCTATTAATACGTTAAGGTCACTGCAAAAAGAATATCCACTTTTTAAGTACCACTTACTACCTACCTTAAATGCTGTAGGACATTCATCAGCTGGCTCTACATTAACAGTAGCACTTGCACTAAGTGAATATGTATTTTTAGTCCAATCCCACCATCCTTCATCATCCCAGTCTGATTCCCACGTCTGTGGATAAGTTCCATCAGGGTTTTGTGGCTTTGTTATGTCGTCAACAAAGCCACCATTGTCTACCCAGTATGTATGCCATACTGCATCGTATGTATGCCAAGTAGAAGTAGTCTTTGATGCTCTATTTGGTAACGGCTTATCTTTAAAATCAAACATTTCAGGCTTATCATTCGCTTCAGGGTCAGGTGGTCTTTTACTTTTTAAATCTACTACCTTTGCCGTTATTGTCTTTTGAGTAGTACCATCTTCAAAATATAAGCCACTTGAAGGTGTTACAGTTATTGTAACTTCTCCCTCATCAGATGGTGTATGCCATTTTACCCAAGAATAACACTCACCACCATCAGGAACTATAAAGCTATGTGTACTACTTACTCCACCTATATTAAAAGTAACTTTAGCTTCATTATCAGGATTAAATCTATCTATTCTATTTAATGTAGAGTTTGTGTGCACTTTAAAACTTGTAATTACGTCTGTATCAGTTCTATATGTTATATCTTCATTACTAACGGATGCTCCTTTTAATTCCCTTGCATTTAACCATCTCATACCAAAACCACCACCTCTTATTATCTTATCCCAGCCCCAAGAATTATTAGTATCAGGCTCTACGTCGTCGTATCCTAACCAGGATTCTCTAAGTACTACACTAGCTGGTAAATGTTTTTTTACTAAGGTTTCCATAGCTTGATATACAGGTCTAGCGACAGATGGCTTATCCCAGTTAAAAATATTACTTGTTAGTGCATATTCAGTAGCAGTATAAGCAATAGCTATTTTTGATGAACTACCATAGCTCTTTCTAAGATAAGTTATGGCTACAGGTTCATACATAATAAGCCAAGGAACTTTATTAGAAGTTTTTCCACCAACTACTTTTGGTATTATTTCATCAGCTTCTAAAGTTTTTACTTCACCTTCGATTTCATAACTTAGTGATGTGAGATAATCTCTAACATCTACCCCCATACTACGACCAGCTTCATCAAGTACTCCTTGTAATGTTTGAGTGTTACCAAAATAAGACTTAACCGCTTCTAAATTTCCATTATGACTTACTGGTATAGCGGGTGCATCAGGACGAAATATTTTAGAAATACTATCACTCATAAAATCAGCATTTTTCATATTTTTACCAGCTAAGTAATCGAACTTATTATAAGGACTAGTATATATTTTATATCCTGGTTTAAAACTATTAAAACCTTGAATAAAAACAGGTTTACCTACTCTATAAAAATCATTAATGTTACCATCAAGACTAGTAGTATCACTTTTTCCTACATACAAGCTAACCTTCCACATACTTTCACTAAGTCTATAAAAACCGTATAGTGCATTGTTGTGCTCATCATCACCGCCACTATTAGCATTATCTTCATCAGCAAAAACATTAACTGAAAAGATAAGTATTAATGCAAGTATTAAACTAAGTATTTTTTTCATTATTTACTCCTTTTTTCCCATTATAAAAGACGAGCATAACTCGTCTAAAATTAAGGAAAGTATTTTTTTATTTATTTAAAAATCAAAGCCTTTTGACCTATCCCATAGGTCTTCATCATAACTTAATGGGCTAAACTCTAAATTTGTTCCATCATATACTTCAGCATCAGGAAAAAATGGTGTTCCATCTGCATTAGTAGGTTCAGGTATAACATACGAACCATCCGATTTTTTTTCTTCTTCCTGTACTGCTTTTCTGTTTTCTTCAGCTTTTTTCACTATCTCTTTAGGTGGATCTTGTACCTTTGTAGTAGTAACTACTGCCTTTTTAGGTGTTTCTATCTTCTCTACCTGATTACTTACATCTTTTAAGGTAGTAGACTCAACCTCTTCATATATTGGCTTTGTAGTAGTACTTACTTTTACTTCCTTAGTACTTGTCTTAGTTGCTTTTTCAAGTGCTATTTTTTCTTCAAAACTCTTTTCTGTATATTCTATACTTGTTTCTTCAGCCGTACTAATTTCAGTAGTACTTGTTATAGTAGTGCTTTCACTTGTACCAGCAAGAGCGACTTCTTCTTCACTTAAATTTTTATAAACAAAGATTCCAATAGCTATAAAGAATATTAAACCTATACTAATAGCTAAACTATTTTCTCTACTCATTTTATACCTTCCTTCTTTTTTATTAATCTTACTTTTAACTGAAAAAAAATTATAATTCAATTTCAGCTTCGTGTTCTTCTTCTAGTTCTTCTTCTATATCCTTATTTTGTTTTAAATTCTCTTCTTTTAATTTAATGTTATCAAAGAGCTTTTTAAACTCATTATATGTGTCTTTATCTAAACCTTCATCTTCTAAAACTTTATTGATATATTTTTTTTGAAGACTTATTAAAGATTTTACTTTATTTTTGTTATGCAAATTTTTTACATATTCATCTAGCATTTTATCTAACTTATCTTCAACGCTTTTAGATTCTACTTTAACTTTTGCTTTTTGATATTCTTCTCTAGGTTTTACAGGATAATTTTTATCAAATAAAAAATTTGCACTAAATACTTCACCTACTTCAGTAATTACCATATCTCTCATAGCTTTATGAAGGAATGGATGTTTTTCAAGTAAATTTTCTATAATAGAAATTGCTTGATAAGCCGTCATAGGATTTTTTGATGTATAAGTTGAACCTTCTATCCAGGAGAAACCTCTACTACATAAAAATATTTTTATATCATCATAAGCCTTTCTCCAATTCTTTTTAGGATAATATATCTCAAGTTCTTTAGTATCAATATCAAAACTGATATTTTTTCTCCTTAAACCGCCCACTTATTTACCTTTTCTTTTTCTTCTAATTCTCTAATAAATCCTAAAATATCACCGCATTCAAACTTATTAGGCTCTTCCCAGTACCACGATTTCATATTATCTAAAACTATTTTATTTCTTTGTACTAAACCTACGCCTATCAAAAGATTATTCTTACCCTTTTCATCTGTTACTAATTCAAAGCGTTTATCATCTATATTAACTAATTTTACTAACTGTTCACCTTTATTATATATTTCAAGGCAAATATTTTTAATTTCTTTAGATAAATCTTTATCTACACCATCTTTAAGTTCTATTATATTTTTATAATCATTATTCATAATCATTTCTCCTATATATACCTCTCCTAATATCATTATATACCTAAAACCTTTAAAATACAATGTTAAGGGCATATATGCTACATTTCAAGCTCTAAGTCTTCTTCTAGTTCATTTTCATTATCTATTTCAGTTTTATCTAAAGAAAAACTAACTAAACATTTATTTAAGTCTGATTTCATATTTTTAAAATCAGAGTATTTAAGTTCTTCACTTTCACTTATTACTTTTATTTCCTCTTTAGGTTCTAAGTTCATTGTATAGCCTAGTGAGTCTAGCTCTTTTTCAATTTCAGTTAAAATCATTTTAGATGTATTATGTATATACTCTAAACTTATTTTTACATCTGCTAGGTCTTTTCCTAGAGTGTGCATTGACAAGTAGTTAAAACTCTTTGTAGAAGTATCAATTCCAAACCTAGATGCACTCATATAAGCTGTCGCTTCTGCTTGTATTTCTTTTATATGTGTATCAAGGCTATCTAAACCCATTTTTTTAGCTAGTTTATCTAAGTCTTTATGTAAAATTGAGTGTGCTACTTCGTGAAAAGTAACTGATACCTTTTGTGTAGGATTTAGTTTATCAGATATTACTATTTTTTCTTCTTCAATATCATTAGGTCGCATATAATATCCAGCTACGCCAGCTCTTTTGATTTCTTCAACTCTAAGTGGTATACCTCTTTTTTCGGAAAAATTCTTTAAACAAGTAAATAAAACTTCAGCCTTTTTATTATCTATAGCTTTAACACTAAAATCTAATTTCTTATTAAATTTAGATTTTCTTTCTTCAGTATTTATTACCTTATAAAGTCCTCTTGCTGTTTTTATTGGTTTTCCATTTTCATCAAGTGCTAAGTCTTCTTCCTTAAATTTACCCTTTTTCAGCCATAGAAATTCAGGCTCATAAGTACTACTAACATCAAATACATTACTATATCTGAAATATACTGGTACTTTTCCTAGTACATTATTATTTATGAATTTCTTTAAATCCTCATCACCTAAAAATCTTGCTACACTTTTCCCTCGTATCATAAGCGAATATATACCATTGTGCTGCATAGTAAAGATGAAATTGCTTTGTCCTAGTCTGTAACTTGCATAAGAGTCTTTAGGAGTAGTCTTTATATCTTTTTCTAAACTTGCCTTTATAGTTTTAAAAAGCTGTCCTTCTACTTTTTCATAGGCAAAACTAGGAGCAAGTATCTGTAAAGCCTTAGCTCCCTTCTTTACACTTCTACCATATTCTTTCCAGGCTTCGAAGCCCATTACATAAGAAGCCTTTTTATCTGATAAGTAAATTAAAAATGAATTAGAAAAACTATATTTATTTACATAAAAATTAGAAGAGGTTTTAAGAAAATTCTTAAAGTTTTCACTTTCTAGAACATCTTTTATTCCTTCCTCTATTTTTTTAGCCATTTCTTCATTGTATTTATTTTTTTCAGTCATATATACCCTTTCTATTATATTGCAACAAAAAAATTCTAGAAAATAAAAAAGACCCTCTATAAGGTCATCTTACATTTCAATTTCAAAATCTTCTTCTAGTTCCTCTTCTAAGTTATTTGTTTTTACATACTCTTTAGGGTAATGTTTATTACAAATATCTTCTAAGCCTGTTTTTAAAGAGCTAAATGACTTTTTTAATTCATTCCTTCTTTCTAAAAATTTACTATCATCCATATTAATAAAATCATTTACTAGCTCATCTTCAGGTATATTTTGTTTCATAATTTTCCAAGCATCCCCTATAGAATTTTGATTAATAACTTCTTCAGCTAACTTATTTCTACCTGTAACATCTAAAAAAGCTACCATTTTAATAAGTGCATAACTATTTTTACTATCTTCAGTTAAAGAATAGCTTACTACATCTTCTTTAACACTTTCATTTGAGATGTTTTTTAATTTCTCACTTATAGAGTTATTATTATATTCGCCAGTAATTAGTTTTGTATATTCATTCTCTATTCTTGTTTTAAAATAATTAGGCATTTTATTATAGTTAAATCTGTTTTGATTTTTTGTTTCATAAAATTCTTTAACTGAAAAAAGATA
>PDWI01009553.1_pt1 | contig 11101 bp, 7 predicted proteins | sample 1430891 | NCBI WGS metagenome assembly PDWI01 (sample SAMN01162508, study PRJNA174530) | Oral metagenome, whole genome shotgun sequencing project. | biome: Marine environment; feature: Marine mammal; material: Swab sample of the gingival sulcus; isolation source: swab sample of gingival sulcus... | reverse complement strand
TCAATCGCATAAAGTCTTTATGTTCTTCATCAAAAAAGACAGCGCATTCGCCAAACATCAAGCCATTTTTACACATCCCGAGACTCAAGGCGTCGATGCCTAGGTCAGCTGTCATTTCCTTTATACCTATGCCTAGTTTTGCACAAGCATTTGAGATTCTTGAGCCATCCATGTGAACTTTAAAACCGTTTATCTTAGCGTAAGAAACGATTTCTTTAATTTCTTCTACCGTGTACACCGTTCCCATCTCTGTGGTCTGAGCGATGGTTATGACTTCTGGATTGGGAAAATGTAGGAGGGTTTTAAATTCTAAGTACTTATCTAAGAGTTTTGGCTTTAGTTTGCCATCTTCTGTAGGAATAGTGAGAAGCTGAAATTGTCCAGTTTTTGCCGATGCGCCTGCCTCGTGTACGTATACATGGCATATATCTGTACATAATATTGAACCGAATTTACTCGTCAGTGCATCCAACATACAGATGTTCGTTCCTGTACCATTCAGGGTAAAAAATACGCCCTTGGCATTTAAGTTCTTTTTGATAAGTTTCTTCGCTTCTAGGGTATATTTATCTTCTCCGTAAGCTGGGACGTGTCCTACATTAGATTGTACTATGGCATCCATTATCTTAGGATGTACACCACTGTTATTATCGCTCGCAAAGTTTTTACCTACCATCTTTTACCTCCTTTAATTTCTTCAAATTTATTCCTTATAATATTTTTATATAATATTTCTATATTTTTTCAATTTGTGAATAGTCCTTTAGATATTATATAATATCTAAATGGAAAAAGTAAGGATAGAATGTTAAATATTTAATAATTTATTTACATATTTTTTAATCGCTTGTTGAGAAGTATTTTTTCTTGCTTATTACTTTAAAATGGTGATAAAATATGATAGTAAAATTAAGGAGGAGAAAAAAATGATTAATCAAAGAATAAATAAATTGAGAGAATTGATGAAATCAAGTGAGATAGACGCTTACATCGTTCCTACAGAGGATTTTCATAATTCAGAATATGTGGGAGAATATTTCAAATCTAGGGTTTATATAACGGGTTTCACAGGTTCTGCTGGAACAGCGGTAATCACAGAGGATAAGGCGCTTTTGTGGACAGATGGAAGATATTTTTTACAGGCTGGAAAAGAGCTTGAAGATTCAGAGGTCATCTTACAGAAAATGGGCGTGGAAGGCGTACCAAGTATCGTGGAATTTTTGAAAGCGGAGCTTGGTGACTCTGCTGTACTGGGGTTTGATGGAAGGTGTATATCTATTAATTCAGGCGAAGAATATATAAACTTAATTGAAGAAATAAATGGCAGTATTCTTTATGATAAAGACTTAATAGGTGAGATATGGGAAGATAGACCAGAGTTGCCAAAGGAAAAAGCCTTTTTCTTAGAGGAAAAGTATTCGGGTGAATCTCAGGAATCGAAGTTAAAACGCCTGCGTGATGCCATGAAAAAAGAGGGGGCAGATGTTCACATTCTAAATACTTTGGATGATATATGCTGGCTATTTAATATAAGGGGGCGTGATGTGGAATCTTCGCCATTAGTTCTTTCCTATGCCTTCATCACCATGGATGAGACTCATTTATTCGTGGATTCTAAAAAGTTTGATGACAGGATAAATGAAGAATTAGCAAAGGTGAACACTGTTATTCACGACTATAATGAGATTTATGACTTTGTGAAAGATATAGATGGTACATCAAAAATTTTGATAGATGCAGAGAAGATTAATTTTACAATTTACCAAAATCTTCCAGAAACCTGTGAGTTTATCTTTAAAATCAATCCGACCACTGTCTTTAAGGCAGCTAAAAACGAAGTGGAATTGGAAAACACTCGTCTAGCACAAACCTATGATGGCGTGGCATGGTTAAAGTTTATGAAGTGGTTGAAAGAAAATGTAGGGAAGATGGAAATTACAGAAATAGAAGCTTCTGATAAATTGGAGTCTTTCCGTAAAGAATGGGAGAGCTACATAGAACCATCCTTTAGTCCAATCTCTGGCTATGGGGCAAATGGCGCCATTATTCACTATAAGGCGAATCCCGAAACACAGGCGACATTAAAGCCAGAGGGTCTCTACCTATCCGACACTGGTTCTCATTACTTTGAAGGAACGACAGACATCACTAGAACGCTGGCTTTAGGTGGACTCACAGAAGAAATGAAGTATCACTATACGATGGTTTTAAAGAGCCACATTTCCATTGCTAAGGCGGTGTTTTTAAAGGGCACGTTGGGTTCTTCTATCGATATCTTAGCGAGAAAACCACTGTGGGATGCGGGTTTAGATTTTAAACATGGAACAGGTCATGGCGTAGGTTATCTCCTAAATGTTCATGAGGGGCCAGCTAGATTGTATCATGTGCCAAATAAAAATCCTGATTTAAACTATCCCTTAATTTTAGGTTTGATTATAACCGATGAACCTGGTCTATATATAGAAGGTTCACATGGGATACGAATAGAAAACGAATTGATAGTGAGAGAGCACAATAAGACCGAATTTGGCGAATTTTATTCTTTTGAGGTGGCGACTTATGTTCCTTACGATAAAGAGCCGATGCTGTTTGAGCTTTTAACAGCGGAAGAAATAGACTTTATCAATGACTATCATCAGATGGTATACGATAGGCTTTCGCCATATTTAGAAGGGGAAGACTTAGACTACTTAAAGGAGTGCACAAGCGAGATTGTTTCATAGATTATTTGGTGATAGGATGCTGAGAATGGATGAATTTTCTACTTGTAGTGAGAATTTATAAAATTCATGTATATACATTTTGTTAGTTTTTGAAAAAAAGCCTTAAATATGTGAAATATTTAGGTTTTTTTTCATTTTGGCAATTTTTTATAGAATAAATATACAAAAATAGAAACTGTATAAGGTATACCGAAGAATATATATAATTTTTATTTTATATATATTATCGCTTGAAATAGAAAAGTAACAAAGGTGTAACCGTAGTGAAACATTTGTATTTTACAAGTTTATGCGACTTTATTGGGCTTTCTTGCTTTAAATATGAAAAAAAACGCTTGTCATAAATCCTGTCATTTATTATAATTATAAGCGAGCCTAGATTTTATTATAATTAGGTTGAATGTATGAATAGGAGGAGTTTATGAAAAAATTATTGACTTTGGCATTAGCCTTTGCGATGTTATTTTCTTTAGCAGCTTGTGGTGGAGAGAGTGCACCAGCTGATGATGAGAAAAAAGAAGGTACAGAAGCAGAAGCTAATAAAGACGGCGAAGAAGCAGATGGTGAAAATACAGATGCAGAAAAGACTGATGAAGAAGAAAGTACTGATGGAGAAGCTAGCGATGAGTCTTCTGCAGACTTTGACTTTAAAATCGGTATCTTAACAGGTACGGTTTCTCAGAACGAAGAAGAATACAGAGCAGCAGAGCACGTAGTTGCTAAGTATGGCGAAGACCACGTTCTAATGATGACTTACCCAGATAAGTTTATGGACGAGCAAGAAACTACTATTTCTAATATTGTATCGATGGCTAGTGACCCTGATGTGAAAGCTATCATTATTTGTCAGGCGGTTCCAGGCGTAAGTGCTGGTATTGAAAAGGCAAAAGAAATGAGAGATGATATTCTATTTATAGCTGGTACTCCAGGTGAGGACCCAACTCTTATCGCTAAGTCAGCAGATATCGTTCTAAACGTAAACGAACCACAAAACGGTGTGACTTTAATAGAGCAAGCGAAGAAAATGGGTGCAGAGACATTCATTCACTATTCTTTCCCAAGACACATGGGTTATGCGATGCTTGCTAAAAGAAGAGACATCTTAAAAGAAGAAGCTAAAAAAGCAGGATTAGAATTTGTAGAAGTAACAGCTCCAGACCCAACAAGTGATGCAGGTACTACTGGTGCTCAGCAGTTTATCCTAGAGGATGTTCCTAAGCAAGTGAAGAAGTATGGTAAGCAAACTGCTTTCTTCTCTACAAACTGTGCTATGCAGGTGCCATTGATTCAAGCAGTAGTTAAGACTGGTGCTTTGTATCCACAGCCTTGTTGCCCATCTCCATATCACGCTTATCCTCAAGCCTTAGAGATTGAGATTCCAGATGATAAAAAAGGTGATGTTGACTTTGCTATAGAAGAAATCAAGAAGGCAGCTGCTGAAAAAGACATGACAGGTAGATTATCTACATGGGCTACTCCAGTTGCTATGATGTACATTGAAGCTGGTGCTGAATATGCTATAGAGTATGGTAAGGGAAATACTGATGGTAAATTTGATGTTGATGCGCTAAAAGCTGCTTGTGAAGAGTATGTGGGCGGACCAATCGACTTGCAACCACTAGTTGATGATGAGTATGATTTACCAAACTACTTGATGGTTCTTACAGAGTTTCTTAACTTCTAGTTTGTTAGCATAGTTAATTAACATTTAGATATATTGTGCCCGTATCTCCAAGGAGTGAGGGCACTCTTATTGTTACTTACTCGCATTCACCATGCGAATAATTATTATTTAAGGAGGAATTTTGTATACATTAGAGATGAAAAACATCGCAAAAAACTACGGTGAAAACCGAGTGTTAAACGGTGTTAATATAGCTGTTAAGCCTGGAGAGATTCATGCTCTTTTGGGTGAAAATGGTGCGGGAAAATCTACTCTTATGAACATTCTCTTTGGTATGCCTGTCATACACAGTACAGGTGGTTTTGAAGGTGAAGTGATTATAAATGGAGAGCGAATTGACGCGAAGACTCCTGAAGAAGCGATGGAACATGGAATAGGTATGGTTCACCAAGAATTCATGCTTGTTCCAGATTTTTCTATTGTCTCAAATATCAAGTTAAATAGGGAAATTTTGAAGGATAACTTACTATCTAAAATCCCATTTACTGGAGAGCTTTTAAAAACCTTAGATACCGAAAAAATGGAAGCTGATGCCAAGAAAGCCTTAGAGATTTTGGATATGGATATTGACGAATATACAAAAATTTCAGGTCTTCCTATTGGATATATGCAATTTGTAGAAATCGCAAGAGAGATTGATAAAAATGGGATAAAATTATTGGTTTTTGATGAACCGACAGCAGTTTTGACCGAATCAGAGGCTGATAATCTCATGAAGGCTATGCGTAAACTGGCGGATTCAGGTATTGCCATATTGTTTATAACGCACAGATTAGATGAGGTTATCAACACAGCGGATATGATTACTGTACTTAGAGATGGCGAATTTGTCGAGTCAAAGCCTGTAAGTGAAACAAATGTTTCGGAAATAGCCAGACTCATGGTTGGAAGACACGTGGAAATTAGCCAGAAGGACAATAGAGGTGATAGGGCAGAAAAGACGCACCTCAAACTAGAAAACTTTAAGGTTGATATGCACGCTGAAAGTATAAAGGGCATAGATTTTGAGATTAAAAAGGGTGAAATATTAGGTATAGGTGGTCTGGCAGGTCAAGGAAAGATAGGCATAGCTAATGGAATAATGGGATTACAGCACGCAGAAGGTAAGATAATTATCGATGGTAAAGAAATGAAAATAAATGATGCTGAAGAATCTATAAATTGTGGTTGTGCCTTTGTGTCAGAAGACCGAAAGGGCATAGGACTGCTCTTGGATGTTTCGATAGAGGAAAATATTGTAGCCACAGCTATGCAGGTTCAAAACAGATTCCTAAAGAAACACGCATTTTTCACCCAGAGAGATAAAAAGAAGATTAGAGACCACGCACTGAAGATGATTGATGAGTTTGACATAAGGTGTGAGGGCCCAGAGCAGCATACGAAGAGACTTTCTGGTGGAAACCAGCAGAAGGTTTGTCTAGCTAGGGCGCTTACCTTGAATCCAGAAATTTTATTTGTTTCGGAGCCAACCCGTGGGATAGACATAGGTGCTAAGAAACTGGTTTTAGATAAGCTTCAAGAAATGAATGAAAAAGAGGGGATGACAGTCGTTATGACCTCATCGGAACTCGCTGAACTGAGGTCTATTTGTGATAGAATATTGATTATATCAGAGGGTAAGATTGCAGGTGTCTTAAAGCCTGATGATAGTGATGAGGACTTTGGTTTGATGATGAGTGGTGATTATGAAAAAGTGAAGGGAGGCGCTAATGGATAGAATTAAACGTAATTTAGGCGGCTCTAATCTTCCTAGGACGATAATAATTGGCTTTTATTTGATTGTTTTGGCGACTGCCTTAGTTCATAAAATTCCTTTCGGGGTTATCATTGGAGACTCTTTAGTACGATTTGCCATGAACGCTGTCCTCGTATTAGCTATGGTGCCAACTATACAAGCAGGCATCGGACCAAACTTTGGGGTTACTATCGGTATTATAGGTGGATTGATAGGTTCTGTCCTAAGTTTGGAAATAATTGGTCGCTCAGGAATGCTAAATAGTATGGCTCATGGTTCAACAGCGTGGTTAGGATTTATAATAGCTGTTTTATTAGCTATTCCAATAGCAGGTGTCTTTGGTTACCTATTTGGGAAGCTTTTAAACAAGGTAAAGGGTTCAGAGCTTATCGTATCTACTTATGTTGGATTCTCGGCTGTTGCCCTAGCATCTATCTTTTGGGTAGTTGCGCCATTCAAAAACGGTCAAATCACGATGTTCATGGGTTCTGGTGTAAGAAATATCGTAGCACTGGAAGACTACTTTGGTAAGGTGCTAAATGACTTTATGTCATTAAAGGTGATAGAAGATACCCTAAGTCACCAAACTTTTACCTTCTTTAATATGAGCGAGGTGGGACTGGCTGAAAGATTTGGTTCTGATTATAGCATCGTTCTTCAAATACCGACTGGTGCTATACTATTTTCAATATTAATATGCTATTTGATGTATCTATTTATAAACAGTAAGACGGGTTATGCCATAAGAATTACTGGTGAAAACCAAGCCTTTGCTAAGAGTTCAGGTATAAACGTGGATAAGTACAGAATTATTGCTGTTACCCTATCTACCATACTTGGTGCAATAGGAATTATAATTTACTCACAGAGTTATGGAAACATACAGCTCTATCAGGCGCCATTGATGATGGCTTTCCCAGCTGTCGCAGCAGTATTAATAGGTGGTGCTTCTGCTAAGAGAGTTAAAATCAGTCACGTTATTATCGGTTCATTCTTGTTTAACTCACTGATGTCATTAGCATTACCAGTGGCAAACAACCTTATCCCAAACAGTTCACTATCAGAAATCATTCGTATGATAGTACAGAATGGTGTTATATTGTTTGCGTTGACAAAGGCAGGTGGCGAAGATGAATAATAAAAAAATTAAAAGTTTTCTTACTGATAATGTAGTTACTATAATCTTTGTTGTCTTATCAGTTTTAGGACTAATTGTTTCTGGGCAACCATTATTCTTCGTGCTTAATGAGTTAGTTCAGCGTTTTAGTAGAAATAGCTTTATGGTTATGGCTTTAATTATACCTGTTATGGCAGGTTTGGGTCTAAACTTCAGTATTACGATAGGTGCTATGGCAGGTCAGATGGCACTTATCATCGTGACGGACCTTGCGATAGGTGGCGTTCCAGGAATTATGCTGGCAATATTAATTTCTATTCCGCTCGCTTATCTATTTGGATACTTGATAGGTGTACTTCTAAATAAAACGAGAGGTCAAGAAATGATTGCCTCGATGATAGTCGGTTTCTTTGCAAATGGAATTTATCAGTTTATATACCTCTTTTTGATAGGGAAGGTTATACCGGTTCGTAGAACAGAACTTTTGATTTCAGGTGGTGTAGGACTTCGTAATGTAGTTGCCCTATCTAACGTAAAAGACGGGGTCGAACACGGGGTGAAGTATGCTTTTGATAGATTGAGCATATTTGGTTTCCAGACTGCTATTCCATTTTTCTGGGCTATGACGGTTGTAGTTGCCTTTTTAATTATTCTGAAACTATATAAGTTTCACAAGCCTAGTAGAGAAGTAAAACTTAGCAAGATGAGGACATATATCGTCAGCGGATTTTTAATTATCCTACTACCTATCTTCTTGTATTTTGCTATCAATCCTAAGGTTGCAAAGACTATTATGATGATTTCGAACATAAAAGTGCCTATGTTTACCTTGTTTCTTATTTTACTTGGTGCTATTATCAATATTTCTATTACCAAAACGAAGATGGGTCAAGACTTTAAAACAGTTGGCCAAGACCAGCACATAGCGATGGTTTCTGGAATAAAGGTAGATAAGACTAGGGTTCGAGCGATGAAGTTATCGACAGTTTTAGCTGCGATAGGTCAGATTATCCTACTTCAGAACATGGGGGTATTAAATACCTTTGGTTCTCACATGCAAGTAGGTTTATATTCAATAGCAGCTATCCTAGTGGGTGGTGCGTCAGTTAGTAGGGCTACAGTAGGACAGGCTCTTTTAGGTGTTATCCTATTCCATACCCTATTCGTTATCTCACCTTATGCAGGTAAGGCATTATTTGGAAATGCGCAAATCGGAGAGTATTTCAGGGTGTTTGTAACATACTCAGTAATCGGATTATCGCTAGGATTATACGCATGGAAAAAAGTAAGGGCGTCTATGGAAAGGCGAATGAATATGTAGGATACCTAGACTAAAATAGCTTATCTTTTAATAGAGAAACGTTTTAGATTTAGGGCGAATATACCCATGCTGAAAAAGAAATAGAGGAAAGTATAAAAACTACTTTCTATGTTACCATCTACAGTCTCATAAAAAGTCTCTGATATTAAATAGAAGGGACTTTTTGAGACTATTTTTATTATTCCCTCAGGCATGATATCTATACTGAAAAAGGCACCACCTACCATACTCAAAAATATTATCAGTATCACATTAAGGCTGAAAGTGATGTTTTCTTCCTTTATAAGAGAAGTCAGCAGGGTCATCAGAGCATATATAAATAGGGAATAAACCAAAGTTGAAGATATTAATACTAGGAGGTAAGAGATTTTCATATCCAGTAAAAATGCCAAAGCGATGCAGGATAAGAGAGGAACGGTGATGAAAATTAGGGTAAAGATTATAGAAGATGAGAAATAATATTTTCGGTTTGACCTGTTTGCGACCTGCATACGTCTTATCAAGTGTCTAGATTCTTGTCTGAAAACTTGCAAGCTAAGGCCGACGAATAAAAGGTTAAAGGTAATCACATACATAAAGATGGTTCTCAAACCATTTATCTCGTCTATTGAGGCCTTCGTTTTTAAGCCAGATAGTGAATTGTAGGGCTCTTTGATGACTTCTAAGTCAAAAAATGAGTCTTTTTTTAAGTTTGTGAATTCTTTCAGTGCTTTGTCTGCGTCTTCCTTTGAATACTGACTTTCTATCTTATTATACATTGTTTTTTCGCAGACATCATTGATAAAGTCCTGAGAAATAATATCTATCAGTGCAGGTGCTAAGACATCTAAGTCTGAATAAATTAGTTCAAGTTTAGAATCTGGCAAATCGTCAAAAAAGTTTTTGGGAATCACTAAGCCAGCATTGATTTCACTTTTTTTAATCAAGGTTTCTATGTATTCGACAGAATTTTCTTTATTTTCAATTATTTTGATTGCGGAGTTAGAACTGAGATTTTCGATAAATTCTTTTGATTTTACAGACTTGTCCTTATCCATAATGGATATTTCCACGCTGTAATCGACCTTTATACTATCCTTATATTCGAAGACAGCGAGCAAAGAAATAGTCAAGAAAGTACAGAATATAATGAGAAAACTCTTCTTATTTAAAATTCGTTTTATTTCACTATTTATAAGATTCATTAGGCTCTTTTCTCCAATCTCAAATTAATCAAAAACAAAAGTGTGATGATTATAAAAAATGTTGACAGGTTGATTAAGTCTGTCATTTCCATGGTATATCTAGTTAGTTTAAAGTTTAGGGAATATTCTCCCAATCCCTTTATGTTTTTATTTAGGAGGATGTAGGGAACGATTGCACCCGATATCAGGGCATTGATAAAGGAAATGGATATACCTAATATCATCGTGTTTGACCTCGTTTTTACTAAGTGTGATAAGAATCGCCATAAGTTAGAAAAGAATATAGAAGCTATGACGACAGAGAGGGTAAATTTTAAGGTGGTGATACTATCCACTCTTATCAATCGATAAATAATGAGGGGGAGAAATATAAGTAGGGTGAATAGAATCTCTGCGATATAGTCTGCTATGAGCTGCTTGAATATAGAAATTCCAGAAATTTTAATCCTCTTTTGTATGCTTAAATGCCTCTCCCTTATTCTTTTAAAAGAAGCTATTAGGCTAATAAAAGCTATCATGCTAAAGGGTAGGGCTAGAGAATAGTATTCCATAGAATTTACCATTTTAATTTGGGACAAGCCTCTTTTTTCAAAGTACGTATCCCTGTTTAGGGTTGCGTACAAGAGGTCTACTGTGATGCCCTTTTCACGAGCTTCAATTAGTTTGGCATCTGTTTCCTTGCTTTCTACCAAATTATTATAAGCATAACAAGCCATATCTACCCCTTTTACGTATTTGGAATAGCCAGACAGTGTGCCTTCTAAAATAGCATTTTTCGTGGGGGTAGAGGTTTTGGTGATTAGAGTCACTGGTTTGTTTTCAAAGTGGTAGAGTGCATCAGCAAAACCCTTTGGCATACTGACCGCCGCATCGATATTTCCCGCTTTAATCTCAGATTTAAAATTCTTAGCATCTAAATCTCTTAATTCAAATAGGTCTGCAAAATGCTCGGTATTTTTAAAATTGTTCACCAGCATATTTGCAGGGATGGTTCGGTCTTGATTATCCAAGCCTACCACTATTCTCTGACTCTTTTTATACTCATCTTGGTAGTTTTCAAATCCTCTAGCGAGCATAAAAAACAAGGCAATGATAACAAGTTCGATTACTATTATCTTTTTTATCTTTATATTTTGCCTAATTCTAAGCCATATCAAATTTGTCAAATCCTTTTCCTCCTAAATTTACCCACATTATAACATTAAATCTTATCTTAGTCGAGAAGCAGTTTTAAAACGTCACTACACTAGTATTACGCTTGTGTGTATAAACTTGACTTTTACGACTTATTATACTATGATTGTCAAGTAAATAAGCCAAAAAAAATAAGGAGAAAT
>PDWI01009552.1_pt1 | contig 11102 bp, 10 predicted proteins | sample 1430891 | NCBI WGS metagenome assembly PDWI01 (sample SAMN01162508, study PRJNA174530) | Oral metagenome, whole genome shotgun sequencing project. | biome: Marine environment; feature: Marine mammal; material: Swab sample of the gingival sulcus; isolation source: swab sample of gingival sulcus... | reverse complement strand
GGTCTTGCAAAGAGCAATAGTTAAAGTCTCAAAGGTAGATATTTTTTCCTTGATCCGTTAGCCTACGTACTAAAGGTGTCGAAAGCTATGGGGGGATTAGAGCTAACGAAACTTTTACCTCCTAACTCTTCAGTTTTTACGTAATAGGCATTTTTAGTTTATCAAAAATAGCTTTATTTTTTTTAGTGATATTGTCCTCATACCATTTATCATTTATTTTGATTTTTCTTTATATCAATTAAAAAATTGCATTTACTAATAGAACTTACGATGTCTTTAGGAGAATGTTTTGTGTTTAATTTTTGGGCTTTTAATTGATATAATATTTTGTAGTACCAATGTCAATACTTCGTTAAATTAAGGACTTAACGTGTTGATAGTTAAGCAGTTGCTGGGTTTGTATGAATGTTGCTATAAACGACTTATTATCAGTTATTTATAAAAAAAATAACGAACTATTGAATGTAAAACAATAAAATTAATAAACAGCCAAACTTCAATTGCATCATAATTTCGTATGTTTACAAACGAACTAAATTATTCTTATCTTTTCAAAAAAAGAAGTAATTTTGCAGAATTAAAGAAAAGTATTTTGCAAAAAACTTTCTCGGGGCAATTGTAAACGAAAACGAACAATGGAAAGAGACAAAAGAAATCAAATAATTATTTATAAAAGTACAGACGGGCTTTCGGAACTTGCGGTGCATTTAGAAAATGAAGATATATGGCTAACACAAAAGCAATTGGTAGAGTTATATCAAACAACCAAATCAAATGTTAGTGAGCATATAAAAAAAATTTATGCCGATGAAGAATTAACAGCTACGGCAACTGTTCGGAAAATCCGAACAGTTCAAAAGGGTTGATTTAACTAATTTTAAAGGTAATGAACCTATACAGGCAGAGGTAATGATTGCTAAAAATTTTTTACAAGAAAAAGAATTCAACACTTCGTTAAATTAAGAATGAAGAATTAAAAACCAAGGGTTTAACATGTTGATAATCAAGCGGTTGTAGAGTTTGTGTAAATATTGCTATAAACGACTTATTATCAGTTATTTATAAAAAAATAACGAACTATTGAATGTAAAACAATAAAATTAATAAACATCCAACCTTCAATTGCATCATTATCTCGTATGTTTACAAGCTAACTAAATTATTCTTATCTTTTAAAAAAAAAGAAGTAATTCGTAATTCGTAATTCGTAATTCGTAATTCGTAATTCGTAATTGAAGATTTGTAATTGATGATTTAACGAACTTACAGCCAGTATTTTAGATACTAATTAATCCATGCAACAACGTCATTTTCAATTCAAAGTATACTCAAATTCGCCCTTTCTAAATCCTCTTTTGTATCGATAGATAAACTTTCATACTCCGTAACAGCGCAATTTATACTGTATCCGGCTTCAAGCCAGCGATTTTGTTCCAATTTTTCAGCTTTTTCCAACGAAGAAACCGACAATTTGGTTATTTCTTTCAAAATATCTTTACGAAAAACATACAAACCTATGTGCTTGTAATAAGTGTGGTTTGCCAACCATTGTTCGGTAGGTTTTTCTCGTAAAAAAGGAATAGTTTGTCTGCTGAAATACAGTGCTTTAAAGTCTTTATCAAGAACAACTTTCGGTATATTGGTATCGAAAAGCGCGTTTGCATTATCAATTTTCTTTATTAAAGTGCCTATTTGGCAGTTTTCCTTTTGCATCAAAGCAGCGGCAGCTTGCACTGAATACGGGTCAATCATAGGCTCGTCGCCCTGTACGTTTATTACAATATCAAAAGAAAGTTTAGTATTTTCTTCAATTATTTCTAAAGCCTCACAACATCGGTCGGTGCCGCTCAAATGATTGGAGCGAGTCATTACTGCCGGAGCTGAAAATTTCTTTGCGGCAAACATTATTCTCTCGTCGTCAGTTGCTATGTAAACATGTTCAAATAAAGTTTTTACACGTTCGTATACATGTTGTATCATGGGTTTGTCTTTTATAAGCGCCAGAGGCTTGCCGGGTAAGCGCGATGAAGCATAACGAGCCGGTATTATGATAAGAGGTGTCATATATTTTTGTATTAAATTAATTCTAAAAATTTATTATTTGCTGTAAATAATTGATAATTAGATATTTATGTTGTTATAATTGTGTGTCTTATAACTATTTGATTATTAGTGTGTTAAGAGTTTTGGCTGGAAAATTAAAACGTAAGATTAAGCTAAGGATTTACAGTAACCTTTAAACAATCAAGTTTCTGCTGTTCAATGGGTTTAAACTCATTGTATATATGAAACGTTTATGATTATCCGACAAAAAACCGGAGAATGAAACTTCCAACTTCCAACTTCCAACTTCCAACTTCCAACTTCCAATTTCCAACTAAAAAAAATACCCTGCAATATATTCATACTTGAGTAAATAAACAAATTATATGAAAAAAAATTATACTTTTGCATTATTGAACTCGAACTATGTATTAAAATGGTGTTATAAATATTCAAATTTCTACAAAATAAGTATTTGTAATACATACATTTCGAGTTAAAACAGAAAACTGTTAAGAAAACATGAACTTAATTACAGTAAAGCAACGATTTGGGATAATAGGAAACTCAAAAGGTTTAAACAGAGCTTTAGATACGGCAATAAGGGTTGCTCCGTCAGAATTATCGGTACTCATAACGGGCGAAAGCGGAACAGGTAAAGAAACCATACCGCAAATAATTCATCAACTAAGTGCCAGAAAACATAATTCATATATAGCCGTAAACTGCGGCGCAATACCGGAGGGAACGATAGATTCCGAATTGTTCGGACACGTAAAAGGAGCATTTACCGGAGCAGCTTCATCAAGGAAAGGCTATTTTGAAACAGCCGACAAAGGCACAATATTTTTAGATGAAATAGGCGATTTGCCAATACAAACACAAGCAAGATTGCTTAGAGTTTTGGAAGCGGGAGAATTTATTCCCGTAGGCTCTTCCGAAATTCGTAAAACCAACGTGAGGGTAGTGGCAGCTACAAATATTGATATTGAACGAGCTATACAAGAAAATCGTTTTCGCGAAGATTTACTGTACAGACTTAATACTGTGCCTATTACAATGACCTCTTTGCGCGAACGAGGACAAGATATTATACTTTTGTTTAAAAAATTTACAGGCGATGCTGCCGAGCGTTACGGAATACCCGATGTGCAAATTAGCGAAGATGCCGAACGTTTATTGTTAGATTATCGTTGGCCCGGGAACATTCGCCAGTTGAAGAATATCGCTGAACAGGTTGCCGTGATAGACGAAAATAGAATGATTACGGCAGAACATTTAAAAAAATATTTGCCCGATGCAGGGCGTACAAACTTACCTGCACCTTTTAATTCGGGTGTACAACGAGAGGAATTTATAAACGAACGTGAGATATTGTACAAAGTACTTTTTGATATGCGTGGCGAAATAAATGATTTGAAACAAATTGTGAAGAATTTGGCAAGAGGTGAAAAAAGTATCGCTTTTGACAAAACAGCAAATTATCCGGAAGAAAGAGCCGGAACATTCGACCTCACTGAAACCGCTAAGCGAGATGAATTTATAGCTCGAAATTTAGACCGTTTTGATTACAGAGATGAACGAATAGAAGATACTGAAGCCATTGAAGATGAAAGCCTTTCGTTGAAAGATAAAGAACTGGAACTGATAAAAAAAGCACTCGAAAAACATGCCGGAAGACGAAAAGATGCAGCCGAAGAATTAGGTATTTCAGAGCGAACACTTTACAGAAAAATAAAAGAACATGAAATATAAATTTTACTAACAACGCTCCTTAATTGTTTGATTATGAGAGTGTTGCGAAAAGAGCCTTTTTGATGAAAAAAATATATTGAAAAAATGTGTAAAAAAAATTTTATTTTACTTTTGGTATTTATAACTTTACAGTCTTGTGGGATATATAAGTTCACAGGAGCTTCATTGCACCCTAACGACAAAACATTTACGGTAAAATATTTTAAAAATAAAGCTCCTTTAGTTAATCCGACTTTGAGCCAGACTTTTACGGAAGCACTGAAGAACAAAATATTAACACAAACAAATTTAAGCCTTATAAGTCACGACGGCGATTTGATTTTTGAAGGCGAAATAGTAAAATACGAAACAAAGCCTGTAGCTATAACGCAAAATGAACAAGCAGACTACAACAGGCTCACAATAGCAGTCAGAGTGAAATATACGAGCATCAACAACTCGAAATATAATTTTGACGAAACAGTAAGTAAATATGCCGATTATGAAAGTTCAAAATTATTGTCAGACGTAGAAACAGAACTATGCGAAACAATAGTAGACGAACTTACAGACTATATTTTTGAAAAAGCAGTTGTTAATTGGTAGAAAAAAATTAGCATTATGACAGCGGAAAAATTTGAAAAATTATTGAACAATACTAAATCTCTTACAAAAGAAGATTACACAAATTTAGTGAAACTTGCTGAACAATACCCTTATTTTCAGACAGCACACATTTTAATTTTGCAATATGCTCAAAAATTCGGACAAAAAAATCAAAAAGCATTATTGGAAAAATCAGGAGTTTTTATTACTGACAGAACATTTTTGTTCAAACGATTACGACAACCGGATTTGTTTTGGGAAGAAATAAAAAATATATCGACAACACAAGAACCTGTTGAGGAAGAAAAACAAGAAGTAATTAATGAACCTCAAAATATTGAAAAAGAGCAAAAAAACACTGACGAAAAATTAGAAGAAAAAACCGTAAGTGCCGAGGGTAACGATTTGGATGAAAAAAAACAACCCAAAAAACTTTCCAGACAAAAAATACATAATGCTTTAATTGACGATGTATTTTCAAAAATAAACCATCCCAAAAAGCAAAAAAGCAAAACGGATGCAATTCAAACCGATAAAATATCATCCAAAGAACTTACCGAAGATATTTACGATAAGATAGCAAAAATAAAATCAGCAAAGCATTCGGAAAAGACCATAAAATCAGATAAAGCAGAAGAACTTAAAACAGTAATTCGAAAAAAAGACAACCTAAATATCAGCGCTAACGAAACTTCTGAAAAACAGTTAAATGCCGAAATTGAAAAAAAAGAAGACCAATTAAAAAGGACTAAAGAAGAAATTCAAAAAGAATACAACAAATTAAATCCCGTAACACCTGCTGACAAAATCATAAAAAAAATACCAAATAAATTAAAGGTAAAAAAAGAACTGAAAGAAACAACTGATATTAAAGAAATTAAAGAAAAAATAGAAAAAACATCAGCAGAACCAACCACAAAAACACTTTCAGCAGCAGAACGATTAGTACAAAAAATAAATTCTGTAAAAAAAACACCCCAAGAACAAGAAAAGGTAAATAATCTTTTAGAAGATAAAACTGACGAGCTTCAAAAAGAAAAAAAATCAGATGATTTGAAGCAAGTGCAACCCGATAAAAAAGAAACCAAAACCGCTGCTGATTCTATACTGGAAAGAATAAACAAAATAAAACAAAATAACGCCGACAAAGACAAACTGATTGATAAATTTGTTCAAAACGAACCACGCCTTAACCGAAACGAAGAAATAGACTTAGAAGGCAATATAGCCGAAGAAAGTATAAAAGAAAAAAATCCTGTTGTAACGGAATTAATGGCAAATATATACATAAATCAAGGTTATTATGACAAGGCAATTGAAGTTTTTGAAAAATTAATTTTGAAAAATCCGGAAAAAAAAGATTACTTTGCCGCAAAAATTGAAGAAACAAAACAAATGAAGTAACAGTAACTCCTAAAAATTCATAAAATTTGGGAATTTTTAGAGCTTACTTTATTCATGTTGAATTATCACACCATACTATTTATTGAAAAATTATGTTTACATTATCATCTATTTTTATTATCGTAGGAAGCATTATAATGATACTCATCGTATTAGCTCAAAACTCTAAAGGAGGAGGACTGTCATCTACTTTTGGCGGCGGAAACCAAATTGCAGGAGTGCAACAAACAAGTAACTTTTTAGATAAAATGACTTGGGGAGTTGCCATAGGACTACTTTTTTTCAGTATTGTTGCAAGTTTGAGCATACCCAGACCCAAAATGGACAGAGAATCGGTAGCTGCAAAAAAAGCAAGCGAGCTTTTCCAAACAGACCAACCGGACATCCTATCCCCCGACCAAGTACAAAAACAAAACGAAGCAGGTGGAACAGAAAAAAAATAATAGTTTCCTATAAAGCTAAAATACTAAAAAATGTCAGTATGTCATATATACTGACATTTTTTGTTTTAAGAACAAAAATATTTTGTTTATTTGTCAGGTCTGTAAAATATTAGGAACTTTAAATAAATAGCTGATATTTAGATATATAAGTTAAGTACCCCCCCCTTTGAGTTAAAAAAAACATTTTTGGCATAAATTCTGACAAAGCCAAAGCAGTTGATAAACTTAAAATTTAATTAAAATGAATATAAAACCATTAGGCGAACGATTAGTAGCCACACCAGTAGAAGCAGAAAATAAAACAGCAAGCGGTATCATAATACCTGATGCAGCAAAACAAAAAAGCAATATAGCCAAAGTATTAACATTGAGTGAAGACCTCAAAGAATGTGAAAAAAATAGAATAAAAGAAGGCGACACAATATTGTATAAAGACTTTTCAGGTGAAAAAATAGAACTTGAAGGAACAAAATATATTATCCTCAATACCGAAGATATAATGGCAATAATCTAAAGGTAACCTCTAATAATTAGGGAAAATTTTTAGAAATTAAAAAGAAAAAAACAATTATAAATTTTAAAAAATATTAGTAACAATGGCAAAAGAAATAAAATTTGACATAGATGCCAGAGATGCTCTAAAAAGAGGAGTAGACAAATTGGCTGATACCGTAAAAGTAACCCTTGGTCCTAAAGGACGCAATGTCGTAATAGAAAAAAAATTCGGCGCGCCGCAAGTAACCAAAGACGGAGTATCAGTAGCAAAAGAAATTGAATTTTCTGACCCCTACGAAAACGTGGGCGCACAAATGGTAAAAGAAGTAGCATCAAAAACAGGCGACGACGCAGGCGATGGAACTACTACTGCTACTTTACTTACACAAGCAATCATAAATGTAGGTCTTAAAAATGTTACCTCAGGAGCAAATCCAATGGACTTAAAACGCGGTATAGACAAAGCCGTAAAAGCAATTGTTGCAAAATTAGCCGACCTTTCGGTAGAAGTAGGCGACGACAATTCAAAAATAGAACAAATAGCAAAAATATCGGCAAACAATGATTCTGAAATAGGAAAACTCATTGCCGAAGCTATGAATACCGTTAAAAAAGACGGAGTAATAACAGTAGAAGAAGCCAAAGGAATTGAAACCACTGTTGATGTAGTAGAAGGAATGCAATTTGACCGTGGATATATTTCACCTTATTTCATTACCGACCCCGATAAAATGGAAGGTGTACTCGAACACCCTTATATCCTTTTGCACGACAAAAAGATTTCTGCAATGAAAGACCTTTTGCCCGTACTTGAAGCATCACACCAAAGCGGCAAACCTTTATTGATTATTGCAGAAGATATTGAAGGCGAAGCACTTACAACTTTAGTCGTGAACAAACTAAGAGGTTCGCTTAAAGTAGCAGCTGTTAAAGCTCCCGGTTTTGGCGACCGCAGAAAAGAAATGTTGGAAGACATAGCAATACTTACAGGCGGAACAGTAATTACCGAAGAAAAAGGTTTAAGTCTTGAAAATGCGACCATTGAAATGTGCGGTTCTGCCGAAAAAGTGGTAATTGAAAAAGAAACCACTACCATTGTACGAGGTGCAGGCGCAAAAGAAATGATTGAAGCACGCGTAAAAGAAATAAAAACTCACATTGAAAAATCTACTTCCGATTATGATAAAGAAAAACTACAAGAACGCTTGGCAAAACTTGCAGGTGGTGTAGCAGTACTTTACGTAGGCGCAGGTTCAGAAGTTGAAATGAAAGAGAAAAAAGACCGAGTAGACGATGCCCTCAGTGCAACACGTGCAGCCATAGAAGAAGGTGTAGTACCCGGTGGCGGAGTAGCATATATTCGTTCTTTGGAAGCCCTTAAAGACCTTAAAGGCGACAACGAAGATGAACAAATAGGAATAGAGATAATTCGCAGAGCCGTAGAAGAACCTCTCCGACAAATTGTTAAAAACGCAGGCGAAGAAGGACCTGTTGTTGTACAAAAAGTAAAAGAAGGCAAAGGCGATTTCGGTTATAATGCACGAATAGGCGAATATCAAAACTTAATGCAAACAGGAGTTATCGATCCTACTAAAGTATCACGTATAGCCCTTGAAAATGCAGCCTCAATCGCAGGTATGTTCTTAACTACCGAAGCCGTATTGGTAGAAGAACCTAAAGACGAACCGGAAATGCCCGTAGGTGGTGCTCCCGGCATGGGCGGCATGGGTGGTATGATGTAATATTATAAATACACATTCATAAAAATAGAGACGTTGCATGCAACGTCTCTATTTTTTTGCCAAGCCACAGGATATACAATAAAATATTTCTGTGCGAGGGCTTAGAAAGCCAAGCCCAGTTTTACTCCTGTTTTAAAAACAATCGGTCTTCGTACAAAGTATATGTCCTTAATATCATCCTTTGAGAAAACTTTTACACTATTATAATTTTTCTCAACCCAATGTTTATCCCTGTATCCGCCACCGACATAAGGCTCAAGGCTAAATCTGCCAAAGGCAAATCTAAACCCCGCTAATATACTGAAATCAATATGTCTACCTTTTAAGTAAATATCTTTGCGTTTGCCTGAATTTTTTTCGAAATATTTTGCAGTAGCAAATGAAAAATGAGGAGCAATGAAAAAACCACTGTTTCGGTCTTTGCGGTTTAAATAAAATTTATATTCCCCTTGTATTCTAAAACCGGATATACCTAAGTCGTCAGTATTGGAAGATGAGGTGGTATCCATTTCTGCTGAAATAACTAACAAACCTTTGTTCATGTAAGCCAATCCTGCTTCTAATGCCATTTTTCTACCTATTCGTCTTTCCGTAAAAATACCGTATTCGCCCGTAAGTGGTAAGCCGCCCAGTAAAAAATGCTGTGGCGACAATTTAACTATGAAAGGATGCTCCGTTTTTACTTTTATTTTATTATCAAAATTTTGAGCATTGCCCAATGTGTAAGTTGTTGTTAATGAAATGAATAAGAGTAGTTTTACAATTTGCATTTATTTGTGATTTTTCTATTTTAATAAATAAATTATTAACCTAAAATATTGATTATTAGTATTTTACGAGGTTGTATTGTTGAATTGTAACTACTTGGTAATCAGTGTTATAATTACTTTTGTGATAATATAGAGTCAGTTTAGTTATACAAATACACCATGCAACTCATAAGCATCAGCATCTATAATTTTAACTATTTCAAAATTGCCTATTTGAGATTTTCTTGTTTTTGAAATCAGTACCTCGTTATCAACCTCAGGCGAGTCATACTCCGTACGTCCTATGTATGCGTCATCATCTTCTCGGTCTATCAATATTTCAAAGGTTTTTCCTATTTTATTTTGATTTATTTCTAATGAAATATCGTGCTGAATTTCCATTAATTCGTCTGCTCGCCTTTGTTTTTCTTCTTCCGAAATTAAATCTTTCATATTGTCGCCGGCATGTGTATCTTCCTCGTGCGAATAAGTAAAAACGCCCAAACGTTCAAACTTTTGCTCTTTCACAAATTGGAGCAGTTCATTAAAATCATCTTCTGTTTCGCCGGGATGTCCCACCAATAAAGTTGTACGAATGGCTATATTGGGAATTTCTTTCCTGAAATTTTTGATTATTTCCAATGTTTTTTTCTTGTCGTAGCCTCGTTTCATTATTTTTAGCATTCGGTCGCTTATGTGTTGAAGCGGAATGTCTACATAGTTGCAAATATTTTCGTGTTTTCGTATTATTTCATTTACTCTTTTGGGAAAAAGCGCCGGATAAGCATAATGTATTCTTATACGTTTAAATTCTTTTATCTGTGCCAATGCTTCCAATAAATCGGGCAAACGATTTTTTTTGTATAAATCTAAACCATAATAAGATAAGTCTTGAGCTATCAGTATGAGTTCTTTAACTCCCTTTGTTGCAAGTTTTTGTGCTTCTGTTAATAAATTTTCAAAAGGTATAGAGTGGTGCTTGCCGCGGATAAGAGGAATGGCACAAAAGGAACAAGTTCGGTTGCAACCTTCCGAAATTTTTAAATAAGCATAGTGCGAAGGACCTGAAAGTTTACGTTCGCCAATTAATTCGGTTCGGTAGTCCGCTTTCAATCGGTTTATTATTGTTTGCATGTCATTTACTCCGAAAAATTCGTCAGCTTCCGGAATATCTTTTTGTAAATCGGTTTTATAACGTTCCGAAAGGCAGCCCATTACATATAAATTTCGGATTTTACCTTCCGTTTTGGCTTTGGCAAAATCCAATATGGTATTTATTGATTCTTCTTTAGCATCGTTGATGAACCCGCAGGTATTTATAATAACTGTTTCGGCTGTTAAATCGTATTTGTCGTATTCTATATGCAGGTTAGAAGCAGCCAATTGCGCTCCCAAGTGTTCTGAATCGACAACATTTTTTGAACATCCCAGAGTAATTATGTTTATTCGCATTATATATGATTTGTTTCTTAGGTAGAATTTGTAATTGTTTGCCAGCCGTAAGCTCAAAGTTGGAAAACTGAAATTTTAACAAAGAATTTATTTTAGGTAATTGTTGAAAATTGAAAGGGACACTTGCCGGTTCTTTTACTTTAACTTTTTTATTTCTTGTTCAGTCAATCCTGTTGCTTTTATTATTTCTGCTATGGGTTCATTATATTTTAACATTGCTTTTGCTAATTTTTCTTTGGCTTCTAATTCTTTTTGTTTGGCTTTTTCTTTTTGTTTTCGTTCCTCTTCTTTTTGTCTTAATGCTTCTAATTCTCTTTGTTTCGCTTCTTGTTCTTTTTGTTTTGCTTCTTTTAATTTTGCCTCATACTTATATTCTACATCCGTAATGACTGTTGTTAGTTCAGAATTATGAATACGTTGATTTTTTATAAAAA
>PDWI01009551.1_pt1 | contig 11103 bp, 11 predicted proteins | sample 1430891 | NCBI WGS metagenome assembly PDWI01 (sample SAMN01162508, study PRJNA174530) | Oral metagenome, whole genome shotgun sequencing project. | biome: Marine environment; feature: Marine mammal; material: Swab sample of the gingival sulcus; isolation source: swab sample of gingival sulcus... | reverse complement strand
CCGGACAATATGGAACAGGCATACAGCGGCACCGGCGTTCTCATCAACTCCGGCCAGTTTAACGGTCTTGACAATGTGACGGCCATGGAAAAAATCGTGGATTGGCTTGGCGAACAGGGCAAGGGGAAAATGACCGAATCCTTCCGTCTGCGCGACTGGGGCATTTCGCGTCAGAGATACTGGGGGACCCCCATTCCCGTGGTCCATTGCCCTGATTGCGGAGTGGTCCCGGTGCCGGAATCTGATCTTCCCATTGTGTTGCCGGAAAATGCAGATCTTCTCGAAAACGGTAAATCCCCCCTTCCTGAACTGGAAGACTTTGCCAAAACAACCTGCCCAAAATGTCAAAAAAAAGATGCCCGCCGGGATACAGATACCATGGACACCTTTGTGGAATCCTCCTGGTATCATTTGCGCTATTGTTCCCCCCATTTTTCCGACGGCATGTTTGATCCCGAAGCCGCGGCATACTGGTCTCCTGTGGATCAATACATCGGGGGTGTGGAACATGCGGTAATGCATCTTTTGTATTCCCGGTATTTCATGCGTGTATTAAAGGAACTGGGCCTGGTAAAGGGCAAGGAACCCTTCACCAACCTGCTCACCCAGGGAATGGTGTGCAAGGAAACCATGACCTGCCCTGAGCATGGTTTTCTCTTCCCGGAACAGGCCGAAAAAACCAAGGGGAATACAAATCTTTCCTGCACCATGTGCGGCAAAGATGTGGAAGTGGGCAGGGTCATCAAAATGTCCAAATCCAAGAAAAATGTGGTGGATCCCAATGCCCTGCTGGACAAATACGGCGCTGATGTCACCCGTTTGTTCTGCCTTTTTGCAGCCCCCCCGGAACGAGACCTGGAATGGAACGATGACGGTGTGGAGGGCAGCAACCGCTTTGTCAACAGGGTTTGGAGAATGGCTGCGGACTGCCTTGCCATCATGGACAAGGATCTTGGCGCATACTATGGCCCAGCAGCAGACCTTGCAGGCGAACAAACCAGGGATCTATACATCAAGGCCCACCAAACCATCGAAAAGGTCGGCATTGATATTGAAAAACATTTCCATTTCAACACCGCCATTTCTGCCATCATGGAGCTTGTAAATGCCATGTACACCATTGATCTTGCCAAAGCAGATGAAGAAACCTTGTCTGTGATGAAATTTTGCCTGGAAACCGTTATTTTACTTCTTTCCCCCATTATCCCCCATTTTTGCGAAGAAGTATATGACAACATGGGCGGAACAGGCTCCATTCTGGATCATTCCTGGCCAAAATTCCGCAGGGACAGCCTTGCTTCCGATGAAATGGTGGTTGTGGTACAGGTAAACGGAAAGCTGCGATCAAAATTCTCCCTGAGTGCCAATGCCCCGGAAGATGAAATCCGGGAAACAGCGCTGGCTGACGAAAAAATTATCAACTTCATTGACGGAGCACCCATCAAGAAAGTCATTGTCATCAAGAAAAAGCAAACCCTGGTCAATGTGGTTATCTAAAATGACACGCGGACTGCTTACGGCAACTGCCCTTCTCTGCCTTTTTCTGGGAATAGTCGGATGCGGTTACCACTTGGAACATCCAGGATTCCTTTATGCCCATGTTCCCAGCGTATCGGTTCCCGTATTTGCCAATGACACCACATACACCTATGCTGGACCAACCTTTTCCAACGCCATGATCCACGAGATCATGGCAAGGACAACCACCAGGATTGCCGGGTCAAAAGAGACTTCCTGCAAGCTGGCTGGCCGCGTGAAAAAAATCACATTTTCTCCGGCAGCAAGGAACGAAGGAGAAACCGTCTTCCAGAAAAGGATTACGGTATGGATAGATATGGAACTGACCGATGATACAGGGCACATCATCTGGGCAGTAACGGATATGACAGCAGACCAGGACTATTCCCGAGTAAGGCAATATACGAATGGAATGGCAACCACCAATATACAGGCAGAAGAGGCCAGCATCAGAAAGGCCATGGAATCCATTGCCCAGAGAATTGCCCAAAAGGCTGTGCAGGCAATGAAGAATAATTTTTAGGTATCCGATATTGATCAGAAACCGATAAAAAAAGGCTCGTAAGGAAAAATTTCTCTCCTTGCGAGCCTCTCACGTTTGAACATTGATTTTTAACAGTCAGATATGTTTTATATTTTTTCTTACCCGGCTTTCAATATCAATGGGAGATGTTCAAAGAGAATGGTTAGGCATCTGCCTTGGCAGCATCCAGCTTGAACAATCGTGAAATTTTTCTGGAAGCAGTCTTCTGATGGATTACCCCTTTTTTGGCTGCCTTGTGGAATGCAGATTGGGTTTTCTTCAGCAATTCATCTTTTGAGCTGTCCCCGGCAGCCACAGCTGCACGCAATTTTTTTTCAAGTGTTTTCAGTCCGGTCTTTACGGATTTGTTTCTCATGCGCCGAACCTGATTCTGTTTTGCACGTTTTTTTGCGGATTTATGATTCGCCAATGGTCTTCCTCGCTCCTTTTGTTTGTATCAAATATTTAGATAATATAATAACAAATTTGAAAAATTAGAATAGATATTATAGATATATAATTTGATTTTTGTCAATATAATTTTCAATCTCCATACACCATGGCAAACACACAACATCATGAACCCGTTTTATAAATCAACCTTTGTTCTTGGCCTGATTACCCTTGCAAGCAGGATATTGGGCCTGGCCCGGGACATGGTGATTGCAGGAATGTTCGGGGTATCGGTTCAAGCCGGGTTGTTCTTCCTGGTATTCCGTCCCTTTGACCTGCTCCGTAAACTTCTTTCTGACGGTATCATGGGAATGTTTCTTGTCCCGGTGTTGACCCAAAAAATACATGCAAAAGAAACCGATACCGCCGCAGGCATTGTCATCTCAGCAATATGCTGGGTTGCCCTGATTGGAGTATTTCTCATTGGCGCAGGTTGCCTTGCTGCCCCCATGCTCATGAAACTTGCAGGGCCAAAACTTTCCGAAAATCCCCAGACTCTGAAGCTTGGGATTGATCTTTTACGAATCCTGCTGCCCTATGCCGTTTGCATGGGATTTTCCTGTATCTTCATGGCAACGCTGCATTCTGCCAATCATTTTTACATTCCAGGGGCAGGACCCGCCATTTTCAATGGCGTCATCATCTTGACCACCATACTTTTCGACAGATTCCTGAACATTGGCATTTTTGCCGTTGCCGCAGGCGTTGTGCTGGGTGGTCTTGTCCAGGCATGTATGCAGCTTCCCTGGGTGATCCCGAAACTTACATCTTGGCGAATGTCTGCCCTCAAATCTGTTGATTTACAAAATCCCCATCTTGCCTCTGCCGTCAAGAAATTTTTACCCTGTGTCACAGGATCGGCCGCCTACCAGATCAATATTCTCATTGCTGCGGTCTTTGCATCCTTCCTGAACCTTGAAAACGTCAGTTTCCTGTACTTTGCAGATCGCTTGATCCAGTTTCCCCTGGCCCTCATCGGCTCCACTTGCGCCACGGTCCTTTTACCCAAAATGGCCACGAAAATACATCAAATAAACATCTCCCAAAAATCATCCAACGCCCAACCAAACGCCTTTGAACATCACTTCTTTTTCCTCTGTCTCCTTGGGTTTTCCGCAGCAGCAGGCCTGTTTGCCATAAAAAAACCCCTGGTTTTTCTGCTGTTTTGCCACGGCTCCTTTGGCGTAAAGGCTGCATCACAAACAGCAGACTGCCTCGCCTTTTTAAGCCTTGGTCTGTGGGCATACATTGGAAACAGAATCCTTGCCTCCCTGTACCAGGGAATGGGCATCACAAAACTGCCCTTTTATGCTGCCATACTATCTTTTATTTCTAATATTGTTCTGGGACTTCTTTGTTGGCAATCCCTTGGTATAAGAGGCATTGCCCTGGGGGTTTCCATTTCCTCCATCATGGGCTTTTCCATACTTTTTTTCTCACACCAAAATCCCTGGGAATTCGTCGGCAGACAAGTTCTCGTTTCTACTTGCAGGGCAATATTTATCTCTGCTATAATGGGTCTCTTTATACATGGTTCCGCCTGTTCTCTCATGGGCATGAACCTTGGCCGAACAGGACTTTGTGCAGGACTTTTTGCCTGTGTGATCGCAGGAATCCTCATCACCATGGCAGGTACCTTGTGTCTTGCCCCGAAACACGCCCTGTTTCTACTGACACAAAAAGGGGAGAGAATCCGTTCCCATGAGCATTCTTGAAAAATTCGGACTTTGTATGCTCGGCTGTGCCATTGTTTTTTTAATGTTTTGGATAGTCTTTTCCAAAAACGGACTCATGGACTACAACCGCCTCAAGGAAAAACATACAAGGCTGACCAACCAGGTGAGGGATGCCCAGACTGAAAACAAAAAAATTGAGCAGGAAATCAACCGCCTGCAAAACGATACAGAATATATCCGGCATCTTGCAAAACATGAACACGAAATGGCGGAACAAGAAGAAATCATCTTCAAAATCCTGCCACCGGCTTCTGCCAAAACTTCTTCCAACCCAATTCAGGAAAAACCTGCACCATGAAAAATCATATTCCAGCCACCATATCCATGGCAAAACTCTACCAGTCCCAGGGCTATTATCTGGAAAGTGAAAAACTCTATGCCAGAATGGGATTGGACTCTGATGGGACCAAACCTACGACAGGGCAGACAAACGCCGATTCCCCAAAAAAGAATCAGCCCCTTGCCCTGCGCCCTTCCATCACCTCACAAATCGACCAATGGGTCTGCCTGCTCCTGCTGCAACGTCAGACAGATTCATGGAAAGATGCCAATGCCGATACTCGCCAGGAAAAGGATTAACACAAAAATGACCAGGGATCTTCCCGTTGCCGCCGCCATTGTACTGGCAAGTTTTTTGATCGGTCTTATGGTAAACTTTTTTTCTCCAAAGGGCATTGCCCTGAAAGGCCAATGGGACAAAGAAAAGGGGGTAATCTTTGCCAGGGGAAAAGACCAGAATATTCTGCCCCAGCTTGACCTGATAAATCCCCTGGAAGTCAAAAAAATTGTGGCTGCTTCTTCCATGACCATCGTGGATGTAAGACCTGACTTTGCCTACGAGGAAGGACATATTCCAGGAGCAGTATCATATCCCCTGAAAGATTTTGATAACATCCTGAAACGATTCACAGCAACATACCAGAAAGATACGCCTTTACTCCTCTATTGCGCCAGCTTTGCCTGTACAGATGCCCATCATGCAGCATCCATACTCGTGGAAAAAGGATTTTCCAAGGTGCGGGTATTCACAGGAGGGTTTCAGGAATGGCAGGAAATGGGATTTTCCGTGGAGGAGTCAGAAAAGCCATGAACTTTCCAGACAAAAACATGGGAAACAGATTTCAAAGAAGTTCCATTCTCCAATGGATTCTATCTTTTGCCATGGGAGCCGTGTTTGTCTTTGCAAGCTGGCACAAAATTGTCAATCCCGCAGAATTTTCAAAAATCATCTACGGATACGGGCTGTTTCCAGGAAACATCATCAACATCCTTGCCATCTGGGTTCCCTTTGTGGAACTTGTCTGCGGTATCTGCCTGATTCTCGGAATCTGGAAACGCCCGGCTTTGCTGGTATTCAATGCCCTGCTCCTGGCATTTATCCTCATTATCTCCATCAATCTTATCCGGGGCCATGAATTTGACTGCGGCTGTTTTTCCTTTGCCCACCACAGTACCCGGCAGGCGGCCGCTACCCTTTTGCTACGGGATCTTGTGCTTTTCCTTGCAGGGCTGTACCTGTACTTTTCTCTTCTGAAAAAATTCCCCGATCACTCATAAACCCTCCCGCAGCAAATCCTTCAACCCGGATCTTCGGTAATTTGTCCGGTTATTTTCAAAGGCTCTCGTAAAAGCCGCCGTGGACCCCACCACAATAACAAGCTCTTTTCCTCTGGTAATGGCAGTATATATGAGATTTCTCTGCAACAGGGGAGAATGCCCCATGGTCAGGGCAATGATAACGGCCTTGTATTCAGAACCCTGGGATTTGTGAATGGAAACGGCATAGGCAAGGGTGAGTTCATCAAGCTCCGGAACCTCATAGGTAACCATCCTGCCGTCGTAATCCACATCCAGGGTTCCGTCCTTGATACTGACGCTTGACACCACACCGATGTCCCCGTTGAACACATCCTTTTCATAGTTGTTTTTCAAATGCATGACCTTGTCCCTGGCGCGAAAGGTCATGCCGTGGGCCTTGATAGCATCACCGGATGGATTCAGGGCTTCCTGCAACTGCTGATTCAGATTGATGGTTCCTGCCTGGCCCCGGTGCATGGGGGTCAGCACCTGGATTTCATCAATGTGGGGGAATGCACCGGGAATCCGGTTGACAGACAATTCCACAATGGTATCGGCAACCTTTTGGGCATCCTGGGTTTCAATAAAATAAAACTGGGACAGATTTCCGCTGTTCTCCCCAGAATCATCCCGGGCATCACCCGTTTCCTTCACATCGGGCATCTGTCCATTTCGCAAACTGTGGGCATGGCGGACAATGGGGCTTTTTTCCGCCTGACGAAAAATCCGGGTCAAGTTACAAACCCGAATCCTGCCGGAATCCATCATGTCTGTCAGCACATTGCCCGGCCCAACCGATGGCAGCTGAAAACTGTCCCCCACAAGAATCACACGGGACATGGCAGGCAGGGCATCAAACAAATGATACATGAGTCTGGTATCCACCATGGACACTTCATCCACCACGCAGACATCCAGATCCAGAGGATTTCTTGCATTCCAGACAAAATCCCCGGAATCAGGGTCAAATCCCAGCAATTTGTGCAGGGTGGATGCCTTTTTCCCTGTAACTTCGGAAAGCCGTCTTGCAGCCCTCCCCGTTGGAGCACCCAATACAACCCGCAGATTCTGTCGGGAAAACACGGAACACAAGGCACGGATCAGGGTGGTTTTTCCTGTTCCAGGGCCGCCGGTAATGATGACCACCCGTTCCTGCAAAACCTGGGACATAACATCAAGCTGCTCAGAAGAAAGCTGCACAGCCAAAGATTGAAATACCTGTTCTGCAATGCCCTGGTTTTCCCTGTCCCCCTGTCTGCTTTCTTCAAGAACAGGCAGGGACAACATGGCAAGAATCCGGGCGGCAATTCCCTTTTCTGCACGGAACAGAGAATACTCATATACCCGGTTTCCACTCTCAGCAGAAATCTGATCCTGCCCATCAGCATCCTCCCCATTGGGAGAGTCAACCAGACGAACCAGTTTTTCCCGGACAAGGCCCTCCAATGCCGATGAAAAACAATCAGGCTCCACCCCTGCGGTACGGGCACAATGGGAAATCAGATCCGCTTCCAGACAAAACACATGGCCGTCCTGCTCCTGATCCACAAGATGACAAAAAAGGCAGGCTTTCAAACGTTCCTCGTCATCTGCGTCCACCCCGGATGCCCTGGCAATGGCATCCACCCGCCGAAATCCAAGACCGGGAATATCCCTTGCAAGGAAAAATGGGCGGGTCTGCATGATTTCCAACGCCTTGCTGCCGTAAGCTCCAAGAATATTTCCGGCATGGGAGGCTTCCACACCGTTTTCCTGTAAAAACTGCATGACCCTGCGCACGGCATGGTGCTGGTTCCATGCCCGTTCAATCATGCGCTTTTTGGCCTTGCCGATACCGCTGACATCCAGCAGTTTTTCCGGCTCATTTTCAATAATATCCAGGGTGTTTTCCTGAAACCGCTCCACAATCCGGTCTGCAAGGGAAGAGCTGATGCCCTTGATGAGTCCGGAACCAAGATATTGACGGATGCCGGACACCGTGGCAGGCAGACGAACCTGGAAAGAAGAAATCTGAAACTGATCCCCGTATTTTGCGTGGGACACCCATTTTCCCGTAAGTTCCAAGGTTTCTCCCTTGTTCACCCCGGCAAGATGCCCCACAGCCGTAAAACTGTCCGCTGTTTTTTCCATGTGCAGGCGGCACACGGTATAGTGGTTGTCTGGATTTTGATAGGTAATTCTGGAAAGCACGCCGGAAATGGTAATCATGGCTTACCTCTGTCCTGTAATCCATTGGGCCATATCCCAAAGGTCTTCGGCCACATGATCCGGCAACTGATTTTTCTCTGAAAGTTCTGACAAGGCAGTTTCCCCGTTTCCCGTAAAAACAAGACCTGTGTTGCCACAACCGGCATGCTTGCCCGCCAGAATGTCCCTGAAAGAATCCCCCGCCATCCAGAAGGATACAAGGTCAATTCCATTGACAAAAACGGCATCCAGAATCATCCCTGGCAAGGGCTTCCGGCAGGAACATCCCTCATCAGGGACATGGGGACAAAAGAAAATGTCCGTGATTTTCCCCCCGGCCTTTTCTGCCTGCCCCCAGCGTTGGGAAAAAATTGTTGGCTGCATCATTATTCTGCCACGGCAAAGGCCTGGGTGATGAGGATATTTGCCAGATTTTCAACAAAGGACTGGGCATCCATGAGATTGGAAAACCTGCCGATTCTCACCCGGTAAAACCGGCCCCGGTAATCTTCGTGGGCAACAATGTGGGCATTGATATAGGTTCTGGACAATTTTTGCCGATACCGCTGGGCGTTGTTTCTGTCCTTGAATGCCCCCACCTGCACCGTGAAATTGCCCTTCCAATAATCCACGGGCCGAAAGGATACTGGGACGTGGGTTTTAGCAGCATAGGCCGTTGCCTGTCCAAGGGCGGTGATGCGCACCTTTGCCGTTCCCGCCCCCAGCATACCAAGTTTTTTTGCCCCTGTTCGGGTAAGGTCAATAATCCTTCCCCTGACAAAAGGCCCCCGGTCATTGATCCGAACCTTGATTTTCCGATGATTTTCCAGATTCTCCACCAGCACCCAGGTACCCATGGGAAGCGTTTTGTGGGCAGCTGTCATGCCGTACATATTATAGATTTCCCCATTGGAGGTCTTGCGGCCATGAAATTTTTCCCCGTACCAGGACGCAATTCCTACCTGATGGAATCCCCTGGCATTGGCAATAGGAACATATTTTTTCCCCTTTATCCGGTAAGGTTTCTGGGTTGCAGGAATTTTTCCGTGTCTGCGATAAGAAGAGCTGCTGCCATATTTGCGGTCATGGTTTCCGTGGGAAGCACCACATCCCAAAAGGAATACACCCAGAAAAAGCAGGGGCAGGGCCAAATATTTCCACCTAGTATTACTTTTGTTACTGTTTTTCATATATTTTTTCACACCCTTCATGCTACTATGTAACGATCTATTATCCAAATAGTAATCTCCATTATCTGCCAAATGCTGAACAAATAAGCTCAACCCCAATGATTACAAACAGGCAGGAAACCGTACCGTTTATCCACCTGTTGACTTTCTGGTACCAATCCATAATATATTCAAACGAAAAAAGGAATGAATACAAGGCATTGGTTAAAATTCCCACCACCATACATACCATTATGCTCAATATGAGTGAAGAAACATTATTGTCTGCTCCGATTCCTACGGAAAGTGCTGCCAACCAGGCAATTATGGTTTTAGGATTGGAGACATTAAGTATCATCCCCTTGATAAACCACTTCCCATAAGATGTTGATTCCGTTACCATCTGCAAAGATTGACTCCGTGACTGTGAATGAATCACTTCTCTCGCGAATAAAAAAGCCAGCCATATAAGATAGAGTCCACCCAAAATTTTGAGTATCATGAACAGATAAACAGAACCCTGAAGAATTACACCAAGCCCACTTGCCGCAATGATTCCCCAGAATAGCAGGCCGGAAGACAAACCCAATCCATATATTAAACTGATTTTGCGCCCCTGACTCATGGCAATGGTTGCATTTGAGATATTTGCTGGGCCAGGAGAGATTGCTATGGCAAAGAAAGATAAACCTGCACTAACCAAATGAAACATATTTATTCAGCCCCCCCTTGCATCAAAATTTTCTTGTACTTTACCATCATTTATATAATATTTTCCTGACACAGCTCATTGTATTGATACCACAATATGATATTTGACCGCCTCACTTTTATAAAAATTTGCAGCAGGATATTTACAGGAAATGCCAATGAAATCAATAGAGGAATTAGGTTACCCCCTTTTTCTGCCCCACTTTTCCCAGACAGCAGCCAGCGCCGCAAGCGGCATACTGCTGACCCTGGCCTTTCCTGATACAGGATTCGGCTTTCTTGCCTTCATTGCCCTTGTGCCGTTTCTGGCCTGCCTTTCCCGGCTGGATCATGTCCGGGCATTTTCAAGCGGTATGGTCATGGGAGTTTTCCACTACATAAGTCTCCTGTACTGGATGGTTCCCACTATATGTAATTTTGGCGGTCTTCCCCTTGCGGCATCAATTTCCACCCTGATCCTGCTTTGCCTGTATTTATCCCTGTATCCAGCCCTGTTTGCCCTGGCATGGAAGTATATTGCCACAGGCCCTTTTACACAAATCATTTCAGGCCCCTGCCTCTGGGTAATGCTGGAAGTTATCCGAACCCATCTATTCACAGGCTTTCCCTGGGGATCCCTTGGATACAGCCAATACCAGTCCCTGCCCATTATTCAAACTGGCGATTTGTTTGGAGTGACGGGCATTTCCTTTTTCATTGTCTGGGTCAATATCTTCCTTGTCCAAGTATGGCAATGGTTCCATTCAAAGGATGTATGGAAAAACAAAAATCACGTGAAGATGCAATTGACGATAAGTGCCATTGCAACCCTGGCAATAATTAGCGGAGTCTGGCAATACGGAAATTATCGAATAACAGCCATTGAAAAAGGCATTCAAAAACATCCTGATATTGCTGTATCCCTGATCCAGGGAAACATTGGACAGGGAGAAAAGCACCTGAATATTCCGGCTTCCATTGATACCTACGGCAATCTTTCCCTTGCTGCTGTCAAACAAAATCCTGATGTCATCATCTGGCCGGAAACGGCCATGCCCTTTTTCTACAAACAGCAGCCCCTGCATGCAAAAACCGTTGAAGACTATATCAAAAAGGCAAACACGCCCTTTATCATCGGCACCCTGGGACTGGAATTTTCATCAGATAAAAAACAGAAAAAACCCGGAATCCGTAACCGGGCAATGCTTCTGGATTCTTCCGGGAGACCGCTTGCCCACCATGACAAGTA
>PDWI01009550.1_pt1 | contig 11103 bp, 8 predicted proteins | sample 1430891 | NCBI WGS metagenome assembly PDWI01 (sample SAMN01162508, study PRJNA174530) | Oral metagenome, whole genome shotgun sequencing project. | biome: Marine environment; feature: Marine mammal; material: Swab sample of the gingival sulcus; isolation source: swab sample of gingival sulcus... | reverse complement strand
CAAAACGCAATTTTAACACCTTTTGCTCACGCGGCGTTAACGTTTCTAAAACATCTATTAATTGTTCTTTTAACATAGAAAAGGCAGCGGCATCAGCTGGCGCTGGCGCTTCCGTATCGGGAATAAAATCGCCAAGATGCGAATCTTCTTCCTCGCCTATCGGCGTTTCTAAAGATACGGGTTCTTGCGCAATTTTTAAAATTTCCCTTACCTTTTCTACACTCATATCCATTTCTTCTGCAATCTCTTCTGGCGTCGGTTCACGTCCAAGTTCTTGCAATAATTGCCTTGATACTCTAATTAGTTTATTAATCGTTTCCACCATATGTACAGGTATTCTAATAGTACGCGCTTGGTCGGCAATTGCTCTAGTAATCGCCTGCCTAATCCACCAAGTTGCATAAGTCGAAAACTTAAATCCCTTGCGATAGTCGAATTTTTCTACAGCCTTAATCAAGCCAAGATTACCTTCTTGAATCAAATCTAAAAACTGCATACCGCGCCCAACATAACGCTTGGCTATACTGACGACTAAACGTAAATTCGCCTCACAGAGTTTTTGTTTAGCGTCTTCGTCGCCCGCTTCCATACGCGTCGCAAGGTCTAGCTCTTCTTCTGGCGTCAATAGTGGCACTTTACCAATTTCTTTTAAGTACATTCTAACGGGGTCATCAATACTGATGCCCTTAGGAACGCTAATTTCCTTGCTTTTAATTTCTTCTTGAATTTCCGCTTCAACATCGGCTATATCAATGTCATCTATGCTAGCATCCATTTCTTTGACGCCATCACCGATTACATCAATGCCCAAATCACTAAAACTAGAAAAAATATCATCGAGCTGGTCTTGATCTAAAGTAAAGCTATCCAAGGCATCGCTAATGGTATCATAATCAAGCGTTCCATCGGTTTTCCCTAAAGTAATTAACGATTCGATTGCTTCATTTTTGCTTTTCTTTGACATTATTTATCCTTTTATCTTTATTTATGTATTTTGCTAACTGTAACAATCAATATTTGAGTACATAATATACCCAATTTTTATGCTTTATATGCAAAAATATGAATATTAAATCTAAGAATATAAAGATTTATCGACACGATTTATAGATTTTTTAAGCGCTTTGCCAAATCTAAAGCCGATTTTTTTAATTCTAACAACTCTGCTAACGCTGCCCGTAACTTAGGTTCGCTTTCTTCTTTTGCCGATAAACGCAGTTGTTGAATTCGTGCTTCTAACTCTTTTATTTCTTTTTCTTTTAGTAGCTGCGCTTGTGTCAATAGCGCCGCTTTCAAGCTGCGCTCATCGCTTAATTCATCGCCCTTCTCTAATAGTTTTGCAACAGCTTCTGCACTTTTCAATTCTATAAACTCGCTCAAATCCACTACATCGATTTGTTCGTGTTCTTGATAATAAGCCATCAACGCCTGATAAACAACATCGAGCTGTTCATAATGTAATTGTTTTAACTGTTGCTTTAATTGCATAAACTCCATTTTTCCCGAAAGCGCTCTACGTAAAATCAATACTTCTATTCTATATAATTTATCACGCTTATTAATGACAACAGCTTCTCTAGCTTCTTTTACTTCACTAGTAAGCTCTAATTTTTCCTTATCTACATAATCCTTAAAATCAGCGTGAATTAATGCAGCTTCTAACTCTAAACGCTCCGCTAAAAAATTAAGGCTAAACTCACGCCTACTGGGGCTAAGCCCAATCATTTCAGAATAGGCGCGTCGCAAAAATTTAAGCCTTTCAGCATCGTCTGCTAAATCGTACTCTTTTGCAAAATAATTAATGCGAAACTCTATCGTATTTTGTGCCTTGCTTATTTCTGTACGCAATGCATCAGCACCATATTTTTTCAACACTTCATCGGGGTCTTTCCCCTGCGATAATTTTAAAATTTTAACTTTCAAATCACTTTTAGCTAACAATTCTAAAGACTTCATTATCGCCTTTTGACCTGCACCATCACTATCATAAGCAAAAATTAGTTTATCGTAATGGCGTGCTAAAATGGCAATCTGCGACTCTGTCAATGCCGTACCCAAGCTCGCCACCGCCGTTGTAAAGCCAAATTGGTGCATTGCTACGACATCCATATATCCTTCAACTAAAAAAACAGTATCCTGCCCACGCGTTTTATTGGCAAAGTTCAGTCCATATAAAATATTTGACTTGTGAAATAAAAGCGTTTCAGGTGAATTGAGATATTTAGGCAAGCTATCGTCTAAAACGCGACCACCAAAGGCAACAACACGCCCACGCGCATCAAAAATCGGGAAAATTAAGCGATTGCGAAATCTATCATAATAACGCCCGTTTTCATTTTTAATAATCAGACCACAATCTAAAAGCTGCTGTTTACTAGCACCCAAAGACTGCATTGCCTGCATTAATCCATTCCAACTATCACCGGCATAGCCAAGCCCAAAATGTCTGGCAATTTTAGGAGTGATACCGCGCTGCTTTAAATAACTTTGCACCTGCTGACTACGACTTAAATTGCTATAAAAATATTTAGCAGCCGACCGCATAAGTTCATAAAGTTCTTTTTTATTGATATCATAAGTCTTGCCATCGGTAAGCATAGGCGCTAAATCGATGCTATAGCGTTCTGCTAAGCTTTCAAGGGCATCGATATAGTCCATATTTTCATAGTCCATAACAAAAGTAATAGCATCGCCCGATTGCCCACAACCAAAACAGTGATAATACTGTTTGTCATCATTGACGACAAAGGACGGCGTTTTTTCAGAATGAAAAGGGCATAGCCCCTTGTGAGTTCTGCCTGCCCTTTTTAGTTCAACCGCCGAGCCAATCAAATCAATTAAATCAACGCGTTCCTTAATGTATTCATTTATTTCACTTTTGTATTTTGCCACGCCGCTTTACCATCACTTCCAGTGTTCAGGTACTGTTAAATCCTTATATAAATTAATTGCATATCTATCCGTCATACCAGCAATGTAGTCTTTTACCGCTTCTATACCGTCCGTTTTATAAATCTCATAATAGTCATTTGGCATCGCTTCTGGTCTATCCTTATAATAATAGTATAGATGTTCTATCACGTGTTTGACTTTCACTTCCTCGCTTTTTGCGTCGGGATTAAGATAGACATTCTCAAACATAAATTTTCTAATATCGTCAAAAATCACTTTTGCATCAGCGCTCATTTTAATCAACTCGCCTTGACGTGAATTTTCTATTACATTAACTATCATTGCATCAATGCGTTTGCCTGTTGTGTTGCCAAAAAAATCGACATAAGCTGTTGGCAAATCAGTCTCTTTTAGTACACCCGCTCTAATTGCATCGTCTATATCGTGATTAATATAAGCTATTCTATCGGACAAACGCACAATTTGCCCTTCTAAAGTAAATGGTATATTAGGCCCTGAGTGATTAACTATACCATCTCTCACTTCTGCTGTCAAGTTCATTCCACGCTGCCCATTATAACGCTCGGCAATGCTATCAACCAATCTAAGACTTTGTACCCTATGTTCAAAGCCCCCTTCGTGAATATTATTTAAAATCGCTTCTCCCGCATGCCCAAAAGGCGTATGTCCAAGGTCATGTCCAAGTGCAATCGCTTCTGTTAAATCTTCATTTAAGTAAAGTGACCTCGCGAGTGAACGAGCGATTTGAGACACTTCCAAAGCGTGCGTTAAACGCGTACGATAGTGATCGCCCTCTGGCGACAAGAAAACCTGCGTCTTGTGCATCAAACGTCTAAACGCTTTCGAGTGAATGATTCTATCCCTATCGCGTTGAAATACCGTGCGATAAGGGCACTGGCTTTCAAAGACAGCCCTACCCTTAGAATTCACAGCTAAACAGGCACGTGGGCTAAGCCATTCTTTTTCCTTTTTCTCGTAATCTATTCTCATATCAAGCCCCTATAATTATATGTATTGCCAAGTTAAATTAATCAATTCTCTATTGGAATAATCACTGATGATAGGTTCAGCAATAAATTCATAATCAATCATTACATCAATTTCTTTAGCGATTCCACCCGTATATTTAACAATTGCAGCCTGTATCGTTTCTATAATTAAGTTTTCTTGCCTTTCAAAACTCATAGGAGCATGTATTGCGGGTATCGTTATTTTATAATCTCTAATTTTAAGCCCGCCCTCCGCCTCCAGCGAAGTCATATGCCAATAAGCGTGAAAACGTACCAATTCACCAGACCAAATCAAATAAAGCACTGTCGGCGGAAAGTCAGAATCATTTTTCCAACCTTGCCCACCCGCGTCGAAAAGATAAATATCGCGTTCTGTATCTAAAACAACACCACGACAACTAATACCTGCCAAACCACCACCGACACCAGAATCAATCTCAAACGATGCTACATACTCTCTCTCTTCTGCTGTTAATTTTCTATACTCAAAAGCCATATTCACTCCTTTCTTAAAACTAGCAGCAAATTAATTTAATTCGTAACGCGTTTTACATCGATAACATCAGGCATTGCCTTGTATTTGTTCATTATTTTTTTCAGCTGCTCTATGCCTTTAATCTCTATTTTTATATTTATCATAACCATGCCGTCTTTACTACGCTTGGCGGCAACGCCGTTGACGAGCACATCCATATCGGAAACAATGCCCGTTGCATCTGCTAACAAATTTTTTCTATCAGGTGAAATAATTTGAATTTCTGCTTCATAAGAAGCGTCATCACTATCTGCCCAGCGCACCTCAATAAAACGCGCCCTCACTTCTTCCGTTGTTTCCAAATTAGTACAATCACTACGATGAATGGTAATACCGCGTCCGCGGGTAATAAAACCGATAATATGGTCACCAGGAAGCGGGTTACAACAACGCGCGAAGCGAATTGTCGTATCATCGATACCGTCGACAATAATACCATGGTTACTTGAACTGCGTTTATGGCTTACAGAACTAGAACGATAATTACTCTGCGTTACTTCCAATTCTTGATTTTGTTCTTTTTTCTTTTTCTCCTCGCGATAAAGTTCACGCATTTTCGGTATAACTTGGCTGGTCAAAATCCCGCCGTAACCAACGGCAGCGTAAAGGTCATCTAAATTTTTAACCGTCAGTTTTCCCAATATGATTTCAAGCCATTCAGGACGCTGAAAATCATTCATACTAAAGCCATTGCGCCTAATTTCACGCTCTATCATTTCGCGGCCTTTTTCTATGTTTTCTTCGCGCCTTTCTTTCTTAAACCAGCGTTTGATTTTATTTTTAGCACCCGAGCTTTGAACAAATTTAAGCCAATCGCGCGATGGCCCCGATGCATTTTTACTAGTGATAATTTCAACAATTTTACCGTTGTCTAAAACGTAATTCAAAGGCACAATTCTTCCGTCGACTTTAGCCCCTATACAGCTATTACCAACACCAGAGTGGATTTTGTAGGCAAAATCGACAGGCGTTGAACCAGCAGGTAATTCTATTACCCTACCCTTAGGCGTAAAGACATAAACCATATGCGTAAAAATATCCATTTTTAGACTTTCGACAAATTCTTCTGGCTTTTCAATTTCTTTATGTAATTCCATAGACTGTCTGAGCCATGCTAATTTTTGGTCAAGCTTGCTAGCACTATCGTTGCCCTCCTTATACTTCCAGTGGGCAGCAATACCATATTCGGCAACCCTATGCATTTCTTCCGTTCTAATTTGCACTTCAAATGGGTCACCAATATCGCTGATTAAGGTTGTGTGTAGCGATTGATACATATTGGTTTTAGGCATAGCGATATAGTCTTTAAATCGCCCCTGTATCGGCTTCCAAAGTGTATGAACAATTCCCAACACACCATAGCAATCTTTGACGTTATCGACGATAATTCTAACAGCAGTAATATCAAAGATTTCATCAAAATTCTTATGCTGAAATTTCATTTTTTTATAAATAGAATAAAAATTTTTCGGTCTGCCATAGATTTCAGCGTCAATATTCATTTCATTTAGTTCATTACGAAGCTTAGCAATCACACTATTAATAAAGTCTTCCCGTGCCGAGCGCTTTTTATTTATCTTTGCTACTAAATCATAATAGCCTTCAGGGTCGAGATACAATAAACTAATGTCTTCTAGTTCCCACTTGATTTTAAAGATACCAAGCCTGTGAGCAATTGGTGCGTAAATTTCTAAAGTTTCACGCGCTTTTATAATTTTCTTATCATCCGTTTGGAATTTAAGTGTACGAATATTGTGTAGTCTGTCCGCAAGTTTAATTAAGATAACTCTGATGTCTTCAGCCATTGCCAAGACCATTTTTCTAACGTTATCCGCTTCTCTTTCTTCGCGTGTTTCATAGTGGATTTTATCGAGTTTAGTCACACCATCGACAAGATTTGCCACAATTTTGCCAAACTGTTCTGCAATCTCCTCATAACTAACTGGGGTATCCTCTATGACATCGTGTAAAAGTGCTGCCACCAAGGTATCTTGATCCATCTCCAATTCAGCCAAAATAAAACAAACAGCTATTGGATGCGTAAAATACGGTTCGCCTGATTTACGCAGTTGTCCCGTATGAGCTTTTTTGCCAAACTCATAGGCTTTTTTCATTACAACGTAATCTATACCGCTTAGCTCGTATTTTTTTAACTCTGCAATAAACTTCTTAACATCTAACATCGTAACCCCTAATTATTCCTTTAATTTCTATTAATATTATTGCGTTCGGCACTCAAGCTATCAACATAAGCAAATGCTTTTTGATAGTCGCCTATCTGTCTATAATGTTCAATTGCTATTTCAGCAAAAGCTTTCTCTAACTCAAAATGTGTATATTGTGCAAATTCAAAAATCGCATCCATTTCATCGTCTTCAATTAACCAATTATCATTGTCAAAATACTTATCTTTCTGCAATACAGCATAAATCATTCGATGGAGCGATCGATTACGAAAACTAAATTCTGGTTTAAGGCTTTCAAGAGCATCACAGTCTTTAGAATGAATCGCCACTAAAAACTTAGTGACGCTAGCGTTCACTGTATCATCACTATTATATCTATCGTTTACAATATATTTTTTGGCTCGCTTATAGTCGCCCATACGCATATAGCCCCAAGCAATCATATTTTTAATATTAGGTACATAAGACGATGCCGATTTAAAAGCAGTAAATTCTAAGGCTTTTTTATATTGAGATATTCCTGCCAAATATTCAGACGTAGAGTAATTAATCAGCCCTTTCATTTCAAAACTACTAACTATACCGACATTATTCGCTTCATTGACATAAAGTGCTAGCGCTCTCTCTATGTACTTACTAGCTGCTATTGGCCTTTTGTCTTTCAATTTCATATAGGCAAACCAATAATTAATCTGCCCTGACGAATAATAATTACTAGCTCTAGTAAAATAACTACCTGCCAGCTTAATGTCTTTCATCACTTTTAATTGGTCTATGCCCAAACAGAGATAATAATGATATTTCTGCTTGGCATTCATATGCTCCGTTATCGTCGAAAGCAAAGTTTTTAAACTTTGATAACTCTGCCTATTTTGTACGCTATTATAACACATTTTTGCAATTAAATAATCTAAAATATAGGAAGACAACAAATAAGATTTCTCACTACTTTCCAAATTGCTAAAAAGTTTATTTGTAACGTCAAATTCGTTAAACATAAACTCTTTATTAAAACGCAATAAATCTTTATAGCCAGCGTCTAGTTCTGCTTGGTCAACCTCCCAAGTGAGTGCTAAACGTTTAAATAATTGTTTTAAAATTTTGTTTGTTGGCGAAATTACCCCTGCTTCAATTTCTTTCAATACTTCTTTTTCACAAATGCCATCAGCTAAGGCAGCAACGGAAAGTCCGTTAAGCAAACGATTGACCTTTAGTATTATCGCTACATTTTTTAAATTATGCTTGTTTTTCTTTTTACCCAAAGCACACCCCTTTATTTAATGCAATATCGATAAAGTCCTTGCTTAATTATAACACGTAATTAGGCGGAGAAACAACTATAAAATCAAAGATAAACAAATTATAACTTAATAATACTTGCAAAATTACCGAATAATTAATATAATAAAGAAAACAAATACAATGAGGAGAGTATAATGAACCTACGACAATTAGAAATATTTACCAGTGTTATTGAAACGAAAAGTTTTTCTAGAGCAGCTGAAGCACTCTTTATTTCACAACCATCTGTTAGTATTTCGATTACTCAACTAGAAAAAGATTTGGATACGAAATTACTCAATCGCACTACTAAACTAGTAACCCCTACGGAAGCTGGAATGCTGCTTTATGAAAGAGCGAAAAAAATCATTACTCTCTGTAAAAATACGCAAAGCGATGTTTATGAAATTGCCAATCCCAATGATTTTTCCAAATTAGAACGCACGCTAGATATTTGTGCGCCTTCGCTCGCAGCTGACTATATTCTACCCGAACAAATAGCAAAATTCAGAAAAAAATATCCGAAAATAACTATCAATGTTTCATCACTTGATAGTTGTAAAATCATAAAAAAAGTATTAGACCAAGAGCTAGATTTTGGCATTGTCGGCTTTAAAAGCAAAGACGATCACTTGGAAACTAAAGAAATTGGACATGACCAATTAGTTTTAATATCTAAAACACCACTTGAACAAGAAAGTTTAAAAGAGGTATTGGAAAGCATGCCTTTCATCGACAGAGAAACTGGTTCAGGCACACGTGAATGCTATCAACAATACTTTAAAAAAATGAAAATCGATCGTTCACAAATGAATATCATGACTAGTTTTACCGATACTGCTAGCGTAGTACAGGCAGTTGTCCATGGTTTAGGTGTCGCAATTGTACCAGAAAGAGCAACAAAAAGGCTAGAACAAGACGCCATCCAAATCTGTAAACACATCGAATTGCCAGCACGAAAAATTTATCTTATCAGACGAAAAAAACATCAATTACCAACAGCAGCAAAGCTGTTTGTTCAAGAATTATTAAAAAACAACTAAGGAGAGTATTATGAAAGTTTTATTAACACCGTTCTTTCCAAAGGATAAGGACAACTATTTACGCATGAACCATTTTTATACAGACGCACTACTTGAACGCGGCGCACACCCTTTTATTATTCCTATCACTACTGATGTTGAAGCACTTAAGGACTACTGCAAGGACATAGACGGCATACTCTTAATCGGCGGCGTCGATGTCAATCCAGCACGTTATGGCGAAGAACTACAAAAGGAATGTGAAACACACGATGACAGACAAGACGATATGGCATTTAAACTACTCGATATCGCCGCTGAAAAAAACTTGCCTGTCCTTGGCATTTGTCGCGGACATCAAGTTCTGAATGTCTATTTTGGCGGAACACTTTACCAAGACATCATCGCACAAGGTGCGACGGATCAAGAACACAGACCAACCCCGCGCCACTACGATTATTTCCACGACGTGAAATTAACGGATGATGCTATGCTTGCAAAACAAATTGGCGAAACAGATTTCAAAGTTAACAGCGTACATCATCAAGCTGTGAAAGACGTAGCAAAAGGCGCCAAAGTCGTCGGACACGCTCCTGATGGCATTATTGAAGCGATGGAATATAGCGACAAAATCTTTAGCGTGCAGTGGCACCCAGAAATGCTTGCGCCTAAGGATAAAAATCACGCTGGCGTCTTCGACCTATTTATCAAGTTAATGAAAGAGAATAAATAAAACCGTCAGTGAGACACTTATGAACAAACTTACTAAAGAACATAAATATTGGCTATTGAGAATATGTCTAGCGGTATTTTTAACTTATTATGCCATTAGCAAAATCGATAAAGTAAATGCGTTGATAGGAACATTTTTTGCTGTTATGACGCCCTTTTTTATCGGTTTTGGCATAGCCTATATTCTCAATCAGCCGATGGAAAGACTGAAAAAGCAGTTTAAAATCAAACATGGACTAAGCGTTTTAATCGTCTATCTATCGACAATAGTCATTATATCGCTATTTAGTAGTTATTTTATTCCTATTATTACGGGCAATATCATGACTTTAAGTGCGGAAATTCCCAAAGGGGTTAACACCTTAATTGCTCAGGTTGAAAAAATAGACTGGGGACCTTTAGAAAAACTCGTGCGAGAAAATATGCCCCGCATCGCCGAATTTATTACGCAGTTTTCTAACTTTATCATCAGCAACATCTCAGGCATAATGATAAAATTTGGCGCTGCCTTTATGAATATTTTCTTCGGCATTATTATTTCTATTTATCTACTTCTAGATAAAGAAAAATTAATCGCTAGTTTTAAACGCACTACCTTTATTTTCTTAGGCAAAAAAAAAGGCGATACAGCAATAGAATTATTCGACGAAGCCAATGCTATTTTTTCACATTATATCATCGGTTTAATTGTAGAAGCAATTATCGTCGGCATTATTGCTACAATTTGCTTCCACTTCGGCGGCGTACGCTATGCAGCAACGCTAGGATTTATTCTTTGTATTACCAATGTAATCCCCTATGTTGGACCTGTCATTGGCGCAATTCCAGCGATTACTGCCACCATGCTCTACAACCCAATATTAGCAATTTACGTTGCTGTATTTATCGTTATCTTACAGCAAATAGACGCTAATTTTATCGGGCCAAAAATTATGGGCAACTTTATTGGACTCGAACCAATTTGGATTATTTTTTCCATCACAATTGGTGGCGGTTTCTTTGGTTTCCTAGGGATTTTACTCGCCATACCTATGGGCGCATTCATAAAAATCGTTTTAACGCAGTACCTAGAAAGATACGATAGAAAACACCATAATATAATGGATAAAATATAACTGAATAAGCTTAAATACTAGTAGCGGCTAGGAATATATCCCTAGCCGCTTTTTATTTCCTACTTCACAAATCGTTTCATAAAATTCATTAAAACGATAGCAACTTCTGCTCTCGTCGCCTTTTCTTTAGGCGCGAGTACAATCTCGCTTCTACCCTCTACAATGCCATTTGCCACTGCCCACTGCATAGGTGTGAGTGCAAAGGCAGCTATATTACCAGCGTCGCCATATCGCTCTAAACTTGCCATATCATCCGTATTGTAATTCTGATAAAGAGAATAATTATAGAGCATGGTAATCAGTTGTTCT
>PDWI01011425.1_pt1 | contig 11104 bp, 7 predicted proteins | sample 1430891 | NCBI WGS metagenome assembly PDWI01 (sample SAMN01162508, study PRJNA174530) | Oral metagenome, whole genome shotgun sequencing project. | biome: Marine environment; feature: Marine mammal; material: Swab sample of the gingival sulcus; isolation source: swab sample of gingival sulcus... | reverse complement strand
TGACATTATATTAGTTGTGTGCTAGGATTTAAGTGTTAACTTATATTACTTTCGCCGCTTACTGACGAAAGTAATTTTGATTTGGACTCTAATTCTTAAAAATTGAAATATCAAACTCATAACAGACTTATTATCTATGATTTTATTCGTCATAAAAAGTTATATTATAGCTATTAGAAATTGTTATTTTCTAATTACAAAGGAATATCTTTATGATATTTCGAGTTAATTAAAAATCATATTTATAATAGTTAGAATTATCTTTTTATAGAATATAAATTGTAGATAATAAGTTAACCTCCTTTCTCCTTAGCCTAATTGTTAACTTTCGTCGCCTTTTTGCTGCTTATGCATATTTTATCATAAAAAACTGGATTACGCCTTAATCTAACACAACTAGTTTTCTATTACAAAACTATAGAAATGCATTTATAATTTACTTTTTAATTATCTCAAAATATCTAAAGACGTTCCTTCATAATTAGAAAAGATAAATTAATAAGCTATTTTATTAGTTTTTCATGACGAAAAAGTTATGTTAGATTAAGGTTTTAAGCTCAGAATGATAAATGCAGTAGAATGTCGTTTCGACCGAGCATTAATTTATTAATGCGAGTGGAGAAATCTAACCGAAGGATTATTGTCTATTAATTTTTGTCTAACGACAAAAATAGATCTCTCGGCTACGCTCGAGATGACAGAAGAAGGAGAAAAGGGATTATTTGAGATAACAATGGGAACGTACTACCAAAATAATTAAAATTATGCTAAAACCATTGACAAAAGTTTCTGTTTATGCTATAATGCGGATAGTTGAAAAGTTCCTAATCCGAACTGGACAACGAAAGTTAACAATTTGTAAAGAAAACAAAGTTAACTGATTTTAGTTTGGGAATACCAAACTATGCACGTTAACCGTTTTACTTAATATGTGTCTGTAATATTTTGTTTATGTTTTTCTGATTAGCATATCAAACTTTCTGGTAAGGCCGCAATCTCGACAATGGTTATTTTATAAATAATTATTGTTGAGATTGTGGCACAGTGCCCAATCTGTTAGTGTGTAGTGGCGCTGAGCGCCCAGAAAGGAATGTGTTATGTTGAATTATGCAGGTAAGTGTTATTCAAAGTATGAGGTTATTGAGATATTAGTGCTTTTAGGCACAGGTTCTCATGCGAGCTTAAAGAAAAAGTCAGATGCTTTTTTGAAACTGACTTTTTTTAGATACTTCGACAGCGTAGTTAATCTACCTGATGAAGTAAACAGGGCTCTAGATGTTTTAGGGTCTGTTGACAAAAAAGAAGAAGCAAAAGAAGACGACAAAAAAGAAGAAGCAAAGAAGACGACAAAAAAGAAGAAGCAAAAGAAGACGACAAAAAAGAAGAAGCAAAAGAAGACGACAAAAAAGAAGAAGCAAAAGAAGACGACAAAAAAAACAAGTTTTTCCAGTGGTTTAAAAAACACTGGAAAAAGACAACAATAGTACTAGTAACAGCATTAGTAATGTTGCTAGTAGCCATACCATTTTTTAATTGGTATGGCAAGACTTTCTTGCCCAGCTCTAAAAAATCCAATGCTCTTTACGAGCAAAAAATTCAGGAGCTGGAAGAGGAGATCTCAGAACTCCGTAATAAGAGTGCTGAGGCTCCCAAAAAAGTAGAGGACCCATACGGTCCTTATATCGGCATAAAAGAGGCTGATCGCCAGACAATGGCGAAAGCCTTGGATATGGCTGGCATAGTTGAGGAGGGCGGCTTTACGGCCAATCAACTCAACCTACTTATTATCTCCTTTGAGGAGGGGAGATTTAAAATAAACTCCTCGCTTGGTTTTGGGAACTTCGTTCCCAAGGACCAAGATAGGGTGGTCGAGGTCTCACAAGAGACGCTCGATGCCCTAACCGAAGCTATTAACCAGATTCAAGGCCAATAGCTTCGGCGGCCTTAAGTAAAACGGAATTTTGTCCCACTTGCCACTTTTTTGTGGCAGTGGGACTGTTTCCAAGTTAAAACCAGTTAATTTTTACTAAGCTTTACAAATTGTTAATAATATTATATAATACAAATGTAATTATCAAAATATATAGAGTCTGTTTTGGAAAGGGCGGACGATAAATAGGGAGACGATATGAAAAATAATTATCAAAAAGCGTTTGCTGGTTTATTAATCGCTGCAGTGATTGCGATTCCATCAACAGTTAATGCTTTTATTAACACTAGCAACCCAACTGGCGGTGATAAGAATAGTAACTCTAATGCTAATACTACTACATCATCATTTGGCAAAGCTAAAGATTATAATCATTCTAATTCAAATAATGCTGGTTTTGGTCAATTAAAAGACAATAAGGTAGAAGTTAAAAGCTCTTATTCTTATAATAAGGATAAAAATAAGGACAAAAAAACTGCACCTGCATTTGGCGGTGAAAAAGATACTATTCCAGCTTTTGGATCAGAAAAAGAAGAAACTGTAGCGTTTGGTGGTGAAAAACCTACTACACCTGCATTTGGCGGTGAAGAGGGCACTACACCTGCATTTGGCGGTGAAAAAGATACTATACCTGCATTTGGTGGAGAAAAAGACACTACATCTGCGTTTGGCGGTGAAAAACCTACTACACCTGCATTTGGCGGTGACGTCAAAGGTGATAAGATTATTGTTTATAATAATAAAAATGATAAAATTATCGCTTACGAAGAAGATGAATCTGATTTTGATAATCAAGATCAAGATAATAAAGATGATCAAGACAATCAAAATCAAGATGATAAAAAAGATGATAAGGATAAAAAAGTTCAAGACAACAAAGAAGAAGATGAAGAAGTTGAAAAAGTTACAACTGTTACCAAAACTGGTCCAGCTGAAACAATCAGTGGAATCATCGGAATTGTTGCCTTGACCGCCAGCGCTAATTACTATATTGGCAGCCGCAAAATGTTATAAAACCTAGTGCTATCTTATAAAAACCTAGTCTAGAAATAGACTAGGTTTTTTGTTTGATTGTTTTTAATTCAGTTAATTATTAACCAAACAAGCAGTAAAGGTGCTTGACTTAATTGGTTGTGTTTGCTAGAATAGGGATGGTTGTTTAATTACTTTCGCCGCTTATTGACGAAAGTAATTTTTATTTGTATTTTTATTCTAAAAATTTGAATTGTCATACTCATAAACCACCTCCTTTCTCAATTGTGCAAATATCAAGCCCTTATACTGCTTATAATAATTATATATTAAACATAATATATAAACAATGTAAGATTTAAATTAACCATAAAAGTAATATGCAAAAAATGTGTATCATAAATTTTAATAACCTTCACCGGGAAGGACGGCTAATGTTCTACTAATTCTTATTAGAACATTGCCTAAATTTTGTCAAATCAAAGATTTGACAAAGTGGCGAACCCTATGGGTTCGTTCCCGGATGAGGTTATCAGAGAAAATAGTCCATCTTTTGATGGACTATTTTCTCTGGTGACCTCACCGGGAATCGAACCCAGATTGCCAGGATGAAAACCTGGTGTCCTAACCGTTAGACGATGAGGCCAACAGCTATATACTACTATAAAACGATAAAAAATGCAACTAATTTGAAAAAATAGCAAAAAACATTATCACCATTGATTTTTAAGCACAATTTATGATTATGTATTTAAAATAAGCTTAAAACATTGTCAAAACCCTTTCAGTCAAAGTTTTTATGCTATAGGTATTTACAAATAAGCTAAAGTATGATATAATAGAATTATATACTAATCATAGTTTAGTAAAATAAGCGAAAGGCGTACAAAAATGAATAAAACTATTAACAAAATAACTAAGGCAATCAAAAACTCTCCAGTTTTAGCTTTTGCCATTATTAGTGGTTTGTTAGCTGTTGTGACTCCAGTGGTTTCACATTTGTCAGCTGACCAAACTAATCCAATTTATCATAATACGGGCATTAACCAACCAACAGCATTGGGTAATTATCCAGCTGGTTATAATTGGTATGCTTCAGTATTTAACAATATTACTAATATGCCAAAAGGCAATAGTCGTGATGCTCATTTGAAAGGCAATTACCCTTATGGTACTGGCTCAACTTTTGATGAACGGCATTTTGCTAAGGTCAAAAAATCAAACGGTGGCGCTTGGCATTATGATAACGAAATCTTCAAACTCCAACCAGATACTAAATACACCGTTTATATGTATTATCACAATAACGGTTTGACCAACGTTGGTGCTATTTCTAGAGATGTTCGTGCCAAATTCGCTTTGCCACACTTCGTGTTCAAAAACAAACCTAACTATGCAAAAGCTTATTACTTTTACAACAAATATGACAACCGACAAGACAAAACTGCGACACCTGTTTACGTAATGGATGCTTTACGATTCACAGCTGATCAACGATTAATTCTAGAAGCTGTTCCAGGAACTATCAAATTACATAACCGAGCAATGCCTAATGGCAGAGTAATGGCTGACAAAAAATTGTTTGGTGGTGGCATGTTGGTTGGTGAACAACTTAACGGTGTAGTTGAGCCATGTCGAGAACACTCTGGTTATGTGACCTTTGAGTTCAAAACTAAAGCTACAGCTGACTTTGTGCTTCCAGAAGTTCAAAAGAAAGTTAGTTTGTCAAAAAATGGTCCATGGTCAGAACAAGTCAACGCTAAAGAGGGCGATACTATTTACTTCAAAATAAGTTATTATATCAAAGGCAAAGGAACAGCCGACAAGGTTCGATTGTATGAACACTGGTCAGCTAAAAGATTCCAAATTTTAGAAGCCGACCTTTATATCGGCACTAATGGGGCATTGCAAAGCAAACCTACTAAATTAACCAAACAAGATATTGCTAAACTTCAAAACGCAAATTATTACTTGCCATATAAGATCAATGTCAATGGAAAAGATACTGCGACTCTTGAATTGCACTTAAAAGGCAAAATGGTTAACCCAACTTGTGGTGTCAATCAAAATGTCGCTTCGATGCTTCTTTTCAAAGGTCCAAAAAAGGCGATCGATCAAGATGACGCTAAAGTAAATATAATTTGTGAGCAAGAACCACCAAAGAAAGAGTTTACTTACAAATGTTCAGAATTAAATGTTACACCTAAGAGTCACACTATATTTACTTTGAGCACTGATATCGAAACTAATGACCCTGCGAAACAATTGATTCGTTATGAAATTAGGGACGCTTATAATAAACTTTATAAAATTGAACAAAAGCATGGTCAATTTGACTTGAGATTGTCAAAACCAGGTGTCTATCGAATTATCGCTTCGGTTAAAGGTGACACTAACAGCAACTGTCAAAAAACAGTTGAATCTAAGAAAAAAGAACAGAAGAAGGAAACTAGCTATAGTTGTGATTATCTAAAAGTAGCTAAAGAACATGGTGCTTTCATCTTTTCAACTGATAGTTCAGCTAAAAATACAACTATTAGTAAAGTTAAATATGAAGTTCGAGACTCTAACAATAAATTGATCAAAACTCTAACTGGTAAAAAAGACCAATCAGTTGCTTATGAGGCTGGCGACAAAGTTGGTAAATATTCAGTCAAAGCAATAGTGTTTGCCGCTAATGATAAGACTGGTGTCTCAAGCCGAGCTTGTGAACAAAACTTCGAAGTCGAGCCAAAACAAACTCCTAAGCAACCAGTTGAGCAAGTTACTCAACTTACCAAAACTGGCCCAGCTGAAGTGTTGTCTGGAATCTTCGGTCTAAGTTCAGTTGTAGCTAGCTTATCTTACTACATCAATAGTCGAAAATATATCTAAACAGTTGATTAAGTAAAAAATATCTCGCTTATAAGCGAGATATTTTTTAGGGATTGATTTTTTTGTTGATAGGCAAGGTGATTCGAAAATGACTACCTTTATTTTTGGATGAGTTGACTAACTCGATAGAGCCATAATGTAATTCGATAATTTTTTTCGCCAAATATAACCCCAAGCCGGTTCCATCAGGATAGCTTTTTTGAGCTTGTTTGCCGCGGAAAAATTTGTCAAAAATTTGTTCTTGGTCGGATTTGCTGATGCCAATTCCTTGGTCTTCGATATCCAAAATCCAATTATCAGCTTCGATCTTGGTGCTAATAGTTACAACACTCTTGGCAGGGGAATAATTGATAGCGTTAATTAATAAATTGGCAATAACTTGACTGATTTTGTCTTGATCTAGTTCGAATTTCAAATCAGGCATTTGACGAGTTAGGCGTTTTTTAAGTTTTATTTTGTGGTTTTTGGCAAGTGCAGCAGCGATGTTTAATTGGGTTTTTAGGATTGGTTTTATTTCAGCTAATTGTAATTGCAAGTTGTAATTGCCGGCTTGCAATTGAGAGATCGCTAGAAAATCATTGACTGAGTCGGAAATCCGATTGCTGGCAAGCAAAGCTTCAAGAATCAAATTGGTTTGTTTTCTGGTTAGGTGACCAACTTCGCCTTCAAGTAACATACTTAAATAACCTTTGATTAGTGAGATGGGAGTACGTAAATGGTGCGAACTAATATTGATAAAATCAGTTTTAATCGTATCAAGTCGGTTCAATTGTTTGGTCGAACGCTCGATTTCATCTTGAGCTTTGGTGATTTGTCGTTTAAGCGTAATATTGTCTTCAGTCACTTGATCATGAGCATCAGCTGTCATCATTGATACTACGGTGGCATCATTAGTTTTTAACAACTGTTTAATTACTTGATGATTGAAATTTTGATCTTTTTCAAAGGCTAGATAACCAACGATTCCGTGTTGATTTTTTAATCTGATTAGCAAGTCAATTTGATAGCCAACCAAGATCTTATAAAGAACGTTGTTAACATTTTTTAACTCTTTAGTGATGATTATTTTGCTATTTTGTTGATTGAAATAGCGATTGATTTCGATATAATCTTGATCGATCATTTTGAAGCTTTTGTTTTGGTTATCACGCCAATAATATTCTTGGTCAAAGTGACTTTTGTAGCCAACTTTAGCTGTTTTTGATTTGGTTAATTGGGCGAATAAAATAGCCAGTTGGTGTTGAGTGTCTTTTAGACTTAGATAATCAATATTAATTCGATAGAGCTCTTGCCAAACTGTTTTGCCGCGAGGCGTTTTGTTAACTTTGGCGATTAAATAACGAGCTAATTTGTTGAGTAGGAGATTGATAACGATTGCTACAATACCAAACAGCAAATAATAGACTTTGAACCACAATTTTTGGTTGATAGCTGGCTCGAGGGTTAATCCTAGCCAAAAAGTAAATAGGACAGTTATTGTTTGTAAGCAGAATTTAGTAAATTCTATCAAATTATTTCTGAGGTCAAAAATTAATTGTTTAACGATTAGGAAACTGATCAACAATTGGAATACGCCCCAGATAGTTAGTAGAATTAGTAAATAAATTAACCAATCATCAAGAGCATTATTCCAAAAATGAATATTGATAATCAAATTATACAAACTAATGCCAACGGTGCTGATCAGCACCACTAGATTGAGCCCTTTGTGCTTGGAATGATAGAATAAAAATTCTGCCATGAAACCATAAAGCAATATATTATAGATTAGGTAAAGCTTCATCAATTGAGGTTGATTCAGTATTAATTGATTATCAAATGAGCAAAAACTAAAAAAGCCAATTAAAGTCAAGCTAGTAATAATTGTTAAGACCTTAAACAAACTATTTTTGAACGAAATTTTTAATATTTGATTGAGATTGGTCAAAATTAATAATGGTAAAATCATTAAGCCAAAATTAGCTAACTTGAAAGCAAAGTCTGGCAAACCGATCTTTTGCTCGACACTTATGACTATTATAGACAAGCTAATTAGATTACTATTGAAGAAAAACAGCCAGTTGTTCTTGGTTTTTTCTTTATTCAGAAGAATGAACCAGCCGATTAGACCGATAAAAATTGCTGATAATAGGAAAAAATTAAACATTAGTTATATTTTAGCATAAAAATTATAAATATGGTAAAATCAAATTATGATTAAGATTGCAATTATTGAAGATGATCCAGCAATTAGTCAAATGTATCGAATGAAGTTCGAATCAACTGGTAAATTCGATGTTTATTTGGCTGGTAACGGAGAGCAGGGGGTAGCGCTAGTCAAACAAATTATACCGGATATTATTTTGCTTGATTTGATGATGCCAGAAATGGATGGAGTTGAAGCGCTGACTGAAATTCGTAAGCAAAATAAGCTTGCCAATACACCAGCTATTATTTTGTCAAATAAAGAGATTGAGCAATTTCCTGATAATTTGAAACAGCTTGGCGTAATTGATTACGTTGTCAAAGCCAACAGTACTCCATCGCAAGTGGTTGAAAAAGTTAACCAGGCGCTTAAATAAACTGTACTTTTTGGCAAAATTTGATATAATACAGGTATAAGCACCCGTAGCTCAGCGGATTAGAGTACTTGGCTTCGAACCAAGTGGTCGGGAGTTCGAATCTCTCCGGGTGTACCAGAGAAAAAAGCAGTCCAAAGGACTGCTTTTTTCTCTGATATTTCCGGAGAGGCCGAACTCCGCTTTTTGCGTAGCAAAAAGGAGTTCGTGCTTTGACACGAGGCTAGCTTCCTATTAACAACTTGTTTTCTATAAAAAGATTAATTCTAATTATTAAAAATTGAAAATATTTTCTATTAATTATATAATCATTGTAATGTTTTTAAGAAATTATTTAGACTAAAATGAATAAAAAAACGAGAAATGAGATAAAAAAATACGATTATAGTTTATCAGGAAACTGGAAATTAATAGTTTCTGGTTTGTTTACTGGCTCTTATCCTTTCTTTAATTTTTTTGTTTTAAAAGCTTTATTGAACAATAATGAATTAGTAAAATTATATTTGATAGGAATATTTTGGGATATACCTTACGTTATTTTAACCAATATGGGCTCTAGCATATTTTTTGACAAAGGTAAAAAGCAGAACTTTAAAGGATTATCGCTTATAAGCAAAATAATATTTGTTGCGGGAATAATATTGTTTTTTATGACGAGGAACTTTTTGCTTTTGTTTGGTACATTGGTGCTTCCTTTTAATTTGTATATTCAAATTGCGTCAGAAAAATTATCTAGAGATAAGTATAAATATCTTCCTTTGGTGTCAATCGCAGAAATTGTTTTTTGTATGTTAGGAAATGTTGTCGCTTTTATGCTATTAAAGTCCAAGATAGACTATTTAACTTTGTATTATGTTAATTATTTTATAATTATATTATTAGTAATTGTTCCAATGTATAGAGCAACGTCAAAAGTTCCATTCTTTGAAATTATATTAACCAATAAATCAAAATATTCTTTAAAACAGCAACTAAGCAGGTTAAAATTATTGTATTTGAGATCAAGACCAAGAAATATTCAGGTTATATTATTTGAAATAGCGAGTATTTTTATTTTAAAAAATAATCAAAAAGTGGCTAATAAAGGAATAGCCATAATAATGATTAGAAAAATTCATAGCTTATTAAAAAGCACAATGTATGATGTTTCTTATTTATTAAAGAAAAACATTGTTAATTCTGCTGGAAGTTTGAAAGAGCATAGCGGCTACTTTAATTTGGTTTATAAAATGTTGATTATCCAAGCGATTGTCTATATTGGTGTTTTTGTGACAAATACTGAATATGATAAGATTTATTTGCTAAATGGAATTATAACATCGTTATTGATATTCTATATGTCTAATGCGATTGTTATTCCAAAAAGGTATTATCTAATTCATCATAAAATATTTAGAATAACTGCTATTGCTAGTTTTGTTGATACTTTTATAATTTTAGTGTCAAGCATATTATTACAAGATATTTTTGTAGTTCAAATAATAAGAATTTTAGCTACTGGGATTAATGCCATGATATTAAGTTATGGGTATTATAAACTTTCTTATCAACAAGAAAAGTAAATAAATAGTCTGTTTATTGAAAATTGGCAGAAAGCTATTGACTAGTGTCAAGCTCTTGCGTTTAATCATCATATTTAAAAAGTAGATTCTGGATATTGGGCTAACGCCTTATTCCCAGAATGACAGGGGTGGGGTGTTTTTTGGCGTAAATCTAACAATTCGGCACAAAAGCCTTGACTAGTGTCAAGACCTTCCTCCAAATCATCATATTTGCACTTATAATACACTAAATTGGGCCTATTATAGTCCGATTCTCGTTAGTGGTATATATAATACGACTAACTTCGATTCTCCTATAATAAGCCCAATTTAGCATATTCTAAGCACAAATCTAACAATTCGGCACAAAAGCCTTGACACTGCCAATGCGTTGGTGTAATATAGATATATCGGCAGTCTAATATGTAGAGTGCCAATCGCAAATAAAGTTTAATAAAATTTGATAAAAAGGAGAAACAAATGGGAAAAATTATCGGAATTGACCTTGGTACAACCAACTCAGCTTTTGCTTATATGGTAGCTGGTAAACCAGAGGTGATTGCCAACGCTGAAGGCGATCGAACTACACCAAGTGTAGTTGCAATTAGCAAAAAAGGGGAGCGACTAGTTGGAAAACTAGCTCAACGCCAACGAGTAACTAATCCAAAAAACACAATTTATGGTGTTAAACGGTTAATCGGTCGTAAATTTGAAGATCAAGAAATTCAAAAAGACCTAGGTATTATGCCTTATGAAATCGTTAAAAAAGGCAACTCAGTTGGTGTCAAAATGGGGGACAAAGATTACACTCCAGAAGAAGTTTCAGCGATGATTTTGTCAAAAATCAAAGCTGACGCCGAAGCTTTTCTTGGTGAAAAAGTAACCGAAGCAGTTATCACTGTGCCTGCGTACTTCGATGACTCACAAAGACAAGCAACCAAAGACGCTGGTAAAATCGCTGGCTTAGAAGTCAAACGGATTATTAACGAACCAACTGCTGCAGCGCTAGCTTATGGTCTAGAAGGTGGCAAAGACGAAAATATCGTCGTATTTGACCTTGGTGGCGGTACTTTTGACGTCTCTGTCTTAGAATTAGGCGACGGTGTGTTTGAAGTTAAATCAACCAATGGTGATACTCACTTAGGTGGTGAAGACTTTGATAATCGCATCGTCAATCATTTTGTTGATGTGTTCAAAAAAGAAAATGGTGTTGATTTGACCAAAGATAA
>PDWI01009548.1_pt1 | contig 11105 bp, 9 predicted proteins | sample 1430891 | NCBI WGS metagenome assembly PDWI01 (sample SAMN01162508, study PRJNA174530) | Oral metagenome, whole genome shotgun sequencing project. | biome: Marine environment; feature: Marine mammal; material: Swab sample of the gingival sulcus; isolation source: swab sample of gingival sulcus... | reverse complement strand
ATCGTTTTACATTATTATTTTGTAAAATTAAAATTTAAACCGGAATTCAAACTAATTATTGAAATCAAAAGTTTCTCTTTTATTTTTATGATGATTTTTTGGGCGTTCCCCTCCGGGTCGGGCTTTCCGTTCCAATCTTTTGTTTCGTGCCTCAACAAAAGGATTTCCACTGCAATCCCTAACGCGGGCGTGCGTTCCGCCACCGCGTGTGCTTTTAGGTTGAAAGTTTCAGGTTGAAAGTTTCAGGTTAAAGGTTGAAAGTTTTTCTAAACATGACGGCAATTTGAATTATAAATTATGAGTTATGAATTATAAATTCAACGGGTCGATAGCGAAAGGGATAAGGGAGTATTTTCTCCTCCCCATAAACTAACAAAATAAGCGATGCCCTAAGCGTAGATTACATCTACGCTTTCATATCAAAAGGCATTTGTAATGCCTATGTAACGTGAATTCGGGATAATCTTTGCTCATAGAATCAAGTAATTAACGTCAGTATAAACTAAATTCTTGCAGAGCTATCGGGATAATACAAAAGAATTTAGTGCTATAATGGCGTTAATTAAAAAAAAACTCGCAAGTTTAAAACCTGCGAGGTTTGATATAGATTTATTTAAAAATTATCCTAGTAATTTATTAACTCTACTTACTGATTCGGCAGAAGTTTGCATTTTTGCTTTCTCAGTTTCTGATAATTTTACATCTAAAATTCTTTCGATTCCATTCTTACCGATAACACAAGGTACACCAATACAAATGTCATTCATTCCATATTCACCCTCCAACAAGGCAGAACAAGGGAATACTTTTTTAGAATCCAAAGCAATGGCTCTAACCATTTCAGACACGGCGGCTCCCGGAGCATACCAAGCACTTGTTCCTAATAACTTAGTAAGAGTAGCTCCTCCAACCTTAGTTTGTTCAACCACTTCCTCTTGTTCTTTTTCACTAAGGAATTCAGATACAGGGATACTGTTTCTTGTCGCTTTTTCGATAAGAGGTACCATTCCGGCATCGCTATGAGCTGCGATAACCATAGCAGATACTTCAGAAGTAGGACAATCCATTGCTTTTGCCAAGAAATATTTGAAACGAGCACTGTCTAAAGCACCACCCATACCAATCACTCGGTTTTTAGGTAAGCCTGTAGTTTTAGCGGCTAAGTAAGTCATGGTGTCCATAGGATTACTTACAACAATAAGCGTAACATCCGGAGAATATTTTAATAATTGTTCGGATACCTCTTTAACAATTCCGGCATTAATACCAATTAACTCCTCACGAGTCATGCCCGGTTTTCTAGGAATACCACTGGTAATAACAGCAACATTGCTACCTGCTGTTTTAGAATAATCAGCAGTAACACCTATTATTTTAGAGTCGAAGCCGTTTAAAGAAGAAGTTTGTCTTAAATCCATGGCTTTACCTTCCGCTAAGCCTTCTTTAATGTCTATTAAAACAATTTCATCGGCAAAATCTTTGATTGCAATATATTCGGCACAACTGGCACCTACTGCTCCTGCACCAACAACTGTTACTTTCATTTTATTTTTATTTAGATTAAGTGTAATTTAATTATTATCCAACAAAGGAAATGAAAATACTACTATTATAAAATGATTTATGCTTTTTTTTTCCATTAACTTGAGTTTAATTTAAGCTTTGTTCACAAAATCAGATAATTAGCGTCAGTATAAGCGAAATTCTTGCAGTACTATTGGTATAATACAAAAGAATTTAGTGCATAATGGTTTTAATTATTGAATTTTGATAACTTTGTGTTCTAAACATATCGTTATGAATTTCAATACAAAATACAGTTCGGAATTTATTCAATCGGAAACTTTAAAGGAGCTTAAGAAAGAAGCATTAAATCACTTAAATAGCCTTAAACAAGGAACTTGTAAGGGAAACGATTTTCTAGGCTGGACTAAATTACCGGATATAAGTGAAAGAGAAATCTCTTCCATTCAAGAAGTAGCGAATAGTTTAAAAAAGTACGAAACGCTTGTAGTGATTGGTATTGGGGGGTCTTATTTGGGAGCTAAGGCTTTAATTGATTTGTTTAAGCCTTACTTCGGTAAATCGGAAACAGAAGTATTGTTTGCAGGACATCATTTAGACGAAACTTATTTGTCGGATTTAACCCATTACCTTAAGAATAAGAATTTTGCTCTTGTTCCTATTTCTAAATCAGGGACGACCTTAGAGCCTGCTGTTGCTTTTCGTTTTTTATTAAATTTGATGATAGAGCAATTCGGAACTTCGGATTTAGTAGAACGGGTAGTGGCAATTACCGATAAAAGCAAGGGAGCTCTCAGACAATTGGTCGATGAATATCATTTGCGTAGTTTTATAGTTCCGGACGATGTGGGAGGTCGTTTTTCTGTATTAAGTCCGGTAGGTTTACTGCCTATTGCTGTTGCCGGTGTTGATATTCATGCTTTAGTACAGGGAGCTAAAGAGGGTATGTCCAATTTTTTAGCTTTGGATGAAAATAACCCTGCTATTGAATATGCTGCTGTCAGAAATTATTTGTACAGAAAGGATTTTACCACAGAATTAATGGTTTACTCTAATCCTAAGTGGAATGCTTTTTCGGAGTGGTGGAAACAATTGTTTGGCGAAAGCGAAGGAAAGGAAACCAAAGGGATTTTCCCGGCATCTATTAATATTACTACCGACTTACATTCTTTGGGGCAGTATGTGCAAGATGGTAAACGTAATTTGTTTGAGACCTTTATTCGGTTTTCCGAATCTTCTATTGATATAAAAGTGCCCACCAGTCAGGAAAATTACGATAAACTGAATTACCTGAGTGGTAAAAGCATGCACTTTATCAATAATAAAGCTGAAGAGGGAACCATTAAGGCACATACCGAAGGAGGAGTCCCTGTTCTAGAAATCGTAATGGATGTTTTATCTGAGAAAAATATAGGACGATTAATTGCTTTTTACGAAGTTTCTTGTGCTGTCAGCGGTTTAGTTTTAGGCGTAAATCCTTTCGACCAACCTGGCGTAGAGGCTTACAAAAAGAATATGTTTAAACTTTTGGGTAAAGTATAATCGTTGACTAAGGGCTAACGCATACTTCAATATTAGGTGTGTTGTTTGTGGTGCTGAATGATTTTACCGCAAAGAGCAGCATGATTTTTGTCTCCTTTGCGTGTTCTTAGTGCCCTTTGCGGTTAAGTTTTTGAAACCTTATTCCGAATTCACATTAAAATAGTAACCTGAGCTATTAAACCTTTGTGTAAGAAAAATCTTATTCCAAACTCAGATTACTAAGTGGAAATAGCGTGATTTTGTGCAAAAAGAATTACACTTCCTTATCTTAATCTAGACTAAATATTAATAACTAAGACTCAAATAGTTACGAGATTTAAGTCTCTAAAAACCCATCTTAAATCCTCCTTTTGTTTAAATGTTAAAAAACGCATAAGTATCTTAAAAACAGAAAGATATAGGTTCTTTTGTATCGTTAATATTGATGCTAAATACAAGGCTGAATCAATGATATATTTCATGTTTCTGTCTTTTAAAAAACAATACTTTTGGTGCCGATTTTTACAAAGCTTGTATGTCGGTTTTGATTGTTTAATTAAAGTCAAGAGTTATGGAAATTATAAAAACAAGAAAATTTTGGTATGAGTTATTTTTAATGACTTTCGGGATGTTACTGGGGGCTATCGCAGTTCACTTTTTTTTGGTTCCCAGTAAATTGATTATAGGATCTATTTCCGGTTTGTCGATTGTGTTATTTAATTTGACAGGAGTTCCGGTTTCTGTTGTTGCATTCGTTATTAACGGTGGGTTACTGGTATTAGCCTATATTTTAATAGGTAAAGAGTTTGGGCTTAAAACAGTTTATACGGCTTTGATTTTATCTCCTTGGCTATATCTTTTGGAAACTTTTTTCCCTGTAACAGAAAGTGTTATGCAAGACCCTTGGTTCGACTTGTTGTGCTTTGTGGTGATTCTTAGTTTTGTTCAGGCGGTCTTATTTAAGATAAATGCTTCTACAGGAGGTTTGGATATTCTAGCTAAAATCATTAATAAATACCTACATGTTGATATAGGAACATCCATCACTTTTTCGGGAGGAGCTATTTGTTGTACTGCCTTTGCTATTAATGATTTCCGATTGGTTATTATAGGGTTATTAGGAACATGGTTTAATGGACTTGTTTTAAATCACTTTACGGCAGGTCTTAATATGAAGAAAAAGGTTTGTATTATTTCTCGAGAAGGAGAACGCATTAAAGATTATATTATAAATGAAATTAATAGAGGTGCTTCTTTGTACAGTGTTAAAGGAGGTTATTCATCCGAAGATTTTGTAGAAGTAGTAACCATTTTAGGACAAGACGAATTTGCCACTTTAATGAAATTTATTGATGAGAATAAAATAAAAACCTTTATGACAGCCGGTAACGTAAGCGAAGTGTATGGATTTTGGAATAAACGTAAGAAAATAAAAAGTAAAAAGATAAAGTAAAATGAATAAGAAAATTGTTATTGCATTGGTGATGCTTGTGGGAATAAGTCTATTTACGCAGGCTCAGAATCCTACAGAGACTGAAACAAAAACTGAAAAGAAATCTAAAATAGGCTTAAATATTGCTTTTAAAAATAGACATTTATGGCGATGTGGTCAAAGTATAAACGGATTTAGTGCACAAAGTACTTTGTCGTACAACTTACCTTTTTTAACCGTTGGTGCTTGGGGTGCTTACGAATTAAATGCCGGTTCTTATTCAGAAGTAGATATATTTGTAGAAGGACACTTTTTAAAGTATTTCACATTAGGAGTTTACGATTTTTACAATCCTGTTGATGCGGGAGGACGTTCCTACAAAGATTTTAGCGACATTAAAAATTCGCCCAATCACGTGATTGATGTGTTCTTAAAATACAAAGGGACTGAGTCCTTACCTTTAGGAGGATTAATCGCAACTTACGTTTATGGAAATGATAAAGATGATAAAGGCGACCAAAGATATTCGACTTACTTAGAGTTAAATTATACTTTAACCTTGACCAAAAAGAGCGATATATTTTTCTACTTGGGGGCAACAACAAGTAAAGAAAGTGCTTATGCTGCTAGAAAAACAATTATGTGGAAGGGAGCAAGTAAAAAGGTTCCTGTTTCTGATAAAGACTTTAATATTATAGGTTTAGGCTCTAAATATACCCGAAACTTTAAGGTAGGTAAATTCGATTCTTCTGTTTTTGGAGAGTTCTTGTACAACCCTAATGTAGATGCTGTTTATATGGCTTTTGGAATTTCTTCTAATTTTTAGTAAGAGGGAGGGGATTCAGGTCAAACGCATTACTTTGTGTCAATAAGATATATTGAGTTTGTAAATTAATGACAAACAGAGACTTATGTTCTGTCTTAGAATAGTATCTCAAAGGTTTCTAAAACCTTTGAGATGCTTTCTTGTTTTTTTTAATATATTGCAGATCAGTAATTTATAAACTCATATTTTAGTATTAGTTTATAAATGATTGATTTCTAGCGTGTCGAAAAATATTGTTAGTATCTCATAGGTTTAAAACCTGAGGTCTAGGGGCGATGCTTTATGCTTAGAGCTAAAACAAACTATATTGTATATTTCTTTTTTCTTCGTTGTTTGTTTCTTCGTCTTCAACGGAGGTGTATTCCTTATTGTATTCTTCGACAGATGTTTCCTTTTGTTGTTCCTCTAAACGAATTTCTTTATCGGTAGTTCTATTTTTTCGGTATTCGTTATCTACATTTTCTCTCTCATCAATTTTCTCATTTCTTCTAAAGAAATAAACGACTCCAAATTCTCGGCAGATATTACGTTTTTCTATGTCGTCTAGATGAGAAAAGTGAGCTTCTATTTCGTTCCAGAGGTTAAAAATAGCCTCATCGACCTCTTTTCTAAGCGAGGCAACTTCGAAGGAAAATCGAGCATAATTTTCTTGCAATTGTTTTTGATGTCTATGAGCCGTAATAAACTTCTCATAATGAACCCTAACAATACCAATTGTTGGATTTGTCATTGGATTTCCGCCTTGCATAATGCGTTTAGTCTCTCCCTCTTGCACAATATCTCCCCATTTTATCAAATCTTGCTCTGTTTTTAGAAGAGGAATTTTTCTTACATCTTCATCTAGTCCGTAAAATTTTCGAGCGTTCTTTTTTAAGTCACCTCTAATAATAGCTAAGTTCATCACTTGCAAAAAGTGCGATACATAATTCTTAGCTTTTTTATATTTAAGGCTATATTCTCCACTTTTTGCAGTTTGAGCTTTTAAGGCTTCTTTTTGATGTCTAATAGAGTTTTCAAATTTAGGAATGATGCTTGTTAAACTACAATGCGAAGATTCTGAGAAAGGCTTATCCTCCAAACTTAGAGAAGCACTTTTGTTCATCGCAGTTTTCATAGCTCTCAACCTTGCGGCGTCTGTATTTGGTAATCTTCTGTATGGCATTACGCATTATTTCTATCAAACGAGTCAAAATTATTTAAAAGAATGCTTCTTTTTTAACTTTTTTATTTTGATTTTCAACAATCAAGTGTTCAAATAATTAGCCGAATGATTTTAGCCCTTTTATAATGGGGAGAATACTGAAAGATAGCCCTAATATGAGCACGATTTAAACTTTGCTTACAGAATCAGATAATTAACTTCTTTATGCACAAACACCTCATCTTTGCCTTGAAAATCTAAGATATTTATGAATTTCTGTGAGTGAAATGTTAAATCGAACTCAGGTTAATAAATAAACATTGCAATTTTTAACTTAATTTTGGCGATTCATCTTGAAAAATCTTGATTTAGATAGAAAAACATCAGACAGAACAATGGGTAGAAGAAAGAAAAAAATAGTAAACGATTTAGAAATTATCGACTTGGCAGCGGAGGGTAAAGCCATTGCTAAACACGAGGGTAAGGTTATTTTTGTTACCGGAGTTATTCCCGGAGACGTGGTAGATGTTCAGTTGAATAGGGTTAAAAAGACCCATGCTGAAGGAATGGTTTTAGCGTTTAAAAAATTGTCAGAAGATAGGGCAGAGCCTAAATGTGAGCATTTTGGCGTTTGTGGAGGGTGTAAATGGCAACAATTGCCTTATAATAAGCAAATCGCTTACAAAGACCAACAGGTGACAGACCAGTTTAATCGTTTGGGACATATTGTTATAGAAGAAAAACGTCCAATATTAGGATCTGAAGATATTTATAATTATCGTAATAAACTGGAGTTTACCTTTTCCGATAAACGATGGTTGACCAAAGAGGAAATAGAAACGGACTCCGAATTTTCGGAAAGACGTGCTTTGGGGTTTCATATTCCTAAGTTGTTCGATAAGGTTGTAGATGTTAAACATTGCTATTTACAAGAGGGCTTATCTAATCGGATTAGAAATGAGATTCGCGATTTTTGTTTTAAAAATGACTATTCTTTTTTTAATATCCGAGAGCAGTATGGACTGATGCGAAATTTGATTGTACGTAATACACAAGATGGTCAGTGGATGGTTATAGTGTCATTTTTTGAAAACGATACTGAAAAGATAGAGGCATTAATGCAACACCTCAATAATCAATTTCCTGAATTAACATCTTTGATGTATGTGGTTAACGAAAAGCGTAACGATACTATCTTCGACCAAGATATAAAGCTGTACTCCGGTCAGGATTTTCTGATAGAGACAATGGAAGATTTGAAGTTTAAAGTGGGACCTAAGTCGTTTTATCAGACCAATGCTAAGCAGGCTTACAATCTTTATAAAATAGCTCGTGACTTTGCCGGTTTAAAAGGAACTGAGACCGTTTACGATTTATACACGGGAACGGGCACCATTGCTCAGTTTGTTGCAAAACAAGCGAAAAAAGTTATTGGTATAGAATATGTCGAATCTGCCATAGAGGATGCAAAGGAAAATGCAAAGCTCAATAAATTGGAAAATACTTTGTTTTTTGCAGGTGATATGAAAGATGTTTTAAACGATGAATTTATATCGCAATATGGTCGTCCGGATGTAATCATAGCCGATCCTCCTCGTGCCGGAATGCATCAAGATGTGGTACAGACCATTTTAAAGGCGGCTCCTGAAAAGATTGTTTATGTTAGTTGTAATCCTGCAACGCAAGCCAGAGATATTGCCTTAATGAACGAAGCTTACAAAACAGAAATTGTTCAGCCGGTAGATATGTTTCCACATACGCATCATGTGGAGAATGTAGCTTTGTTAGTTAGGAGATAGACCCTCCGAACCCCCAGGACAAACGCACTATCCTTATATAAGCTTGTAAATCTTTGATTTATAACATATTATAAAAAAACAAGGAAGACCTCACAGGTTTTAAAAACCTGTGAGGTCTATTCTAAAAGAGAGCATAAGTCTTTGTTTGTCATTAATTTATAAACTCAATATATCTTATTGACACAAAGTAATGCGTTTGCCCTGTCCGAACCCCTAAGCGTAGTTTGCGACGATGCTTAGAGCTAAGGTTCTTGCTTGCGACTTTCCAACTTTAAAACCTTAAAACTTTACAACATTCTAACATTTATAATTCAAATAGCCGTCATGTTTTGGAACTTTTAACCTTTAACTTGAAACCTTTAACCAACAGCACGCGCGATGGCAAAACGTACGCCCTGCGTTAGGGATTGCAGAGGAAATCCTTTTGTGAGGCACGAGCAAAAGATTGGAACGGAAAGCCCGACCCGGAGGGGAACGCCCTAATTATCCTGAATCGAACTCAGGTTAATAGATTTTCGCCTTTTGTCTGTTAGATTTTGGGGTGAAAGAAGGTAAAATGTATGCCTTTGTCTTGTTTTTATCGACTTGAATCCGCTTGTTCTTTTAACTTTTTGTTACTTTGCAAGATTGTTAAATAAAAATTGAGTGTAAGATGCTTAAAGGGACGTTTAAGGTTGTTGCCAAAACTTTTTTTGGATTGGAAGATGTTTTGTATCAAGAGGTGGCCGATTTAGGTGCTAAAAATATTGAAAAATTGAATAGAGCTGTTCAGTTCGATTGTGATTTGGAATTGCTTTATACTGCAAATTTAAAGCTGAGGACAGCCTTGTCTATCATCACGCCGGTGCTTCGGTTTAAGGCTCAGACCAACGAGGAACTTTACGAAGCGGTATTGAATTTCAATTGGGGAAGTATCTTCAATTTGCATCAAACGTTTTCGGTTAATGCGGTGGTCAATTCTAAGTATTTTAACAATTCGCAGTACGTAGCTTTAAAAACGAAGGATGGTATTGTGGATCATTTTAGAAAAAAGTACAATCAGAGACCGGATGTCGATAAGCGTTTTGCCGATATTAAGTTTGTGGTACACGTCAATCAAGATGATTTTACCATTCATTTTGATACTTCCGGTAAGGCATTATTTCAGCGAGGTTACAAAACGCAGATGACCGAAGCTCCGCTTAACGAGGTCATGGCAGCGGCTATTATCTTGATGTCCGGATGGGATAAAAAAACACCTTTTTACGATTTGATGTGCGGTTCGGGAACCTTTTTGATAGAGGCAGCAATGATAGCCGCAAATTATCCTCCCGGAATGTTACGCAAGCGATTCGGGTTTCAGAACTTAAAGAATTACGACGAGCTTTTATGGAAGCAAATTGTGGATAAGGCAACGATGGAGATTGATAGAGACATTCCTAAAATATATGGTAACGATATTGATGATGAGGTTTTGGAAATTACTAAAGAGAATATTTCTAACACGAGTTTCAAGCATCAAATTAAACTGACTTGCTCTGATTTTAAGGACTTTAAGCGTAAAGGAAAAGAGGGCTTTATTATTACGAATCCTCCTTACGACGAGCGTTTGAAGTCGGAAAATATTAATCTGTTGTACGAGCAGTTGGGCGATAAGTTTAAAAATGACTTTGTTAATTTTAAATGTTGGGTTTTTTCGGGGAACCTGAAAGCCTTAAAGCATATCGGACTTAAAACCAGTAAGCGTATTAAGCTGATGAACGGAGCCATTGAAAGTCGTCTTAATTTATACGAGGTTTACGAGGGTAGCAAAAAAGCGAAGTATCAAACAGAAGATTAATTTATGAAAGGTTTTTTCTCTAAATATTCGCCCGGAACACAAATGATTGTGTTTGTACTGTTGGTTTTGCTTTCCTTTCTGACAACGCTGATTTTGTCGTACGTTTTTGGACTGATAAATACAAATCCCATAGCCTTGGAAACTTGGACGAAACAGGATGTTTTTTTGCAAAAAATTAATCAGGCAATTCAGTCTTTAGGTCTGTTTATTATTCCTTCCTTTTTAGCGGCTTATTTGTTTGATAAACAAGGTGTTTTTGAATTCTTTACTTTTAAGAAGAACCGTTTAAATACCTATTTTGGAGTCTTTTTTATTGTCATTTTTAGCATTCCGATTATGAATTTTCTAGGGGTGCTTAATTCTAAAATGTATGTGCCTGAGTTTCTAGATTGGATTAATCAGAGTGAAGAGAGAGCCAAACAGGCTACAGAATTATTTTTGCAAGCTGATTCCGGGTTTACATTGATGCTTAACCTTTTGGTTATTGCTTTAATTCCTGCAATAGGAGAGGAGTTGTTGTTTAGGGGTGTGTTTCAAAAGTTAATGCACCGAATAAGTGGTAATGTACATATTGCTATCTGGATAACAGCTTTTTTGTTTAGTGCCGTTCATATGCAATTTTTGACCTTTCTGCCTCGCTTAATGATGGGGGCTATGTTTGGTTATTTGTTAGTCTGGTCGGGGAGTCTTATAGTCCCGATATTGGCTCATTTTATTAACAATGGATTTGCTGTCTTGGCGTATTATCTATCTCAGAAAGAACTTCTTAATCAGGATGTTGATACCATTGGAACTAAGGGTGGGGATATGTCTTATTTGTTAATTTCAGTTGTGTTGGTTGGTTTGGGATTATATTCCATTTATAGGAACGAAACTAATGTGCGTTGAAAGTTATAGGGTAAACGTACCATTTTTACGTTAATTTATAAATTCAATATATCTTTTGTTGTGCCACATTTAGAAAACAGATTTTGAGCAAGATAGAAAACATAAAAAATGATTGGGGATATCAAAATCAAGATAAATACCTACAAGGATTAAAA
>PDWI01009547.1_pt1 | contig 11106 bp, 8 predicted proteins | sample 1430891 | NCBI WGS metagenome assembly PDWI01 (sample SAMN01162508, study PRJNA174530) | Oral metagenome, whole genome shotgun sequencing project. | biome: Marine environment; feature: Marine mammal; material: Swab sample of the gingival sulcus; isolation source: swab sample of gingival sulcus... | reverse complement strand
TGGTTCGTTGGTCAGGATCATGCCCGGAGCAAGGGAAACGTCAACGGGATGGGGGCTGATTCTGGCAGGGCCTTCGTGGACTCCCAGGAAAAATCCGACGCCGTGTCCTGTGCCGTGCCCAAAATCCTGGCCCTTGTCCCAGAAGGCTTTTCGGGCAAGGGTGTCAATCTGGTAGCCCCTGGTTCCTTCCGGGAATATGGATGTGGCAACGGCAATATGGCCTTTGAGCACCGTGGTATAATCTATGATTTCTTCTGGTGCCGGGGTTCCCAGATGAACTGTCCGGGTAATGTCTGTGGTGCCGGTCAGATAATTGCCGCCAGAATCAAACAGAAACAGGGCATCTTTTTTAATGGGAACATCGGTTTCCGGCTTTGGAGAATAATGGCACATGGCCCCGTGGGCGCCAAAGGCTGTGATGGATGAAAAACTGGTTTCCACAAGGTCTTTTTGCTGCTGTCGAAATTCGTATATTTTCCGGGAAGCACTCACTTCTGTAACAGGTTGGGTTTCATGGGCCAGCCAGAACATAAAATTGACCACAGCAGCCCCGTCCTTTACGGCAGTTTCCCGTGAATGAGCGATTTCAATATGGTTTTTCCGGCATTTCATTTCCTGGATGATGCTGGGCAGTTCCACAACCACGACCCCAGCGGGAAGGACAGAAGACAGGGCAACCGAGGTTCCGGCAGGATCAAGGCAGATGGTATCCTGGGATGGAATTTTTTTCAGTTCAGAAGTGATGTTATCGTATGGTTTCAGGATGATTCCGTCCTGTTTCAGGGTGTTGGCAAGATCAGAGTCGATTTTTTCAGGATTCATGAACAAAAATATTTCTTTTTGGCCCACAAGGGCAAACCCGATATTTACCGGATTGGACGGCACATCATTTCCCCGGATGCAAAATGCCCAGGCAAGATCATCCAGAGCGGTTACCAAAAGCCAGTCTGCATAAGAAATTTTCAGCTTTTGCCGGATTCTTTCTAAACGGTCTTTTCTGGATTCGCCGGAAAATCTTACAGGAAAATCATAGGCAAAAGAGTCTGGCATGGCAGGTCTGTTTTTCCAGACAGGGCTGGCAAGGTCCAGCTCCGTAACAAGTTCCAGGCCCCTGGGAGCAAGGGCCTTTTTCATTTTCTTTTTTGCAGTCATGGAAAAAACCTGCCCGTCCACGGCAATCCTCTGGCCCGGTTCCAGGTTGGCACACAGCCACTCTTCCAGGGAAGGCACCTCTGGTTTACCCGATGGAAACAAGGTAAATCCGGTTTCTTTGATCTGTTCTTCTGCCTGAATCCAGTACCGAAAATCCGTCCACAGGCAGGCCGCATCTTTTGTTATCAATGCTGTTCCGGCAGACCCGGTAAAGCCTGTCAGCCATTGGCGGTGCTTCCAATGGTCAGGCAGGTATTCTGTCTGGTGAGGGTCTGCTGTGGGAATGATCAGGGCATGGATGTTGTGGCGGTTCATTTGTGCTCGTAATAGTGCCAGATTGTCTTTTGGATTCATATTTTTTCCTTTTGGGTCTGTAGGCGTTTCCATGAAGTGGCGTGGGGTTGTATCTTTTTTCCATATTTTTCTATCATGTTTTCAATGGTCATTTATAATCAGATCAAAGGGCGCAGGCAAGTTTTTTTGTCCCTGATCCACCATCAGAATGCCACCTGCACGGGGCAAGGATTGGACGAAGAAAATTGTTGATATATTTCTTTAAGAATTATAATACTGTAAACAAATAGACAGGAAAAGGAGATAGAGACCAATGAGGATACAAGCGCAACCGTCAAAAACGATGTCAGTCAGGATTCCATTAACAGATCATGACGCAATTACCGAATTGGCAGCGAAGACTGGCAGACCAATATCATTTTATGTCAAAGAAGCGATACAATTATATTTGGCTTCTGATCTGAAGGGTATTTATGAATCGTATCAAATAGCAGAGGACGCAAAAACAGGCAAAGAAAAAACATATACTCTTGAAGAACTGAACGCTGAATATGGAATATAATTTAATCATTACGACTCCTTTTTATAAGGCACTTAAAAAAGTGGAGACAAAAACGGCAATAACGATTTTGCAGTTTTTACCGATAATTACAAAAGATCCATATCATTCAGGAAAGCAGCTGCACGGCAACAAGGCAGGGGTTTGGTCTGCAAGAATTGGAGACTATAGAATCCTGTATTATATAGACAAGAATAATAGCATATATGTTACAAAATTAGACAAAAGAGAAGATGTTTACAGGCGATAATTATAGAACTATTTTGCTTCTGAAAACGAGATAAGGCGTATAAAAATAGGCTATGTCATTCCACAATGAACATAGCCTATAATAATCTTCCCATCGAATAAAAGGAGGAAGGTCGAGCATATAGCCATAGATTATACACTTATTTTTTATTCCCTGGAAATGCAATGCCCGGAGCGCAAAGAATTGAACAAGGAATCAGGATACCATGAGTCATAAATCAACCCAACCACTTATGAAAGAAAACCCCCAAGAACCTGGTCAGGGAATCAGCAGACGCAGATTTTTGCAGGGCATGACAAGTATTCCGGTGTTGCTGTCTGGAGGCTGGTTCTTACAAGGCTGTGCTGTGGACCCGGTTACAGGAAAACAGCAGCTGGTTATGATGTCCAGGGAACAGGAAATTGACATTGACAGAAAATACGCTCCGTTTCAGTTTTCATCAGACTACGGCAGAACCCAGGATCAGGCCCTGACGGACTATATCAATCAGGTGGGCCGACAAATGGCCGCCCATGTACACCGCCGGGACATGCCCTATAATTTTCAATGTGTGAATGCGACATATATCAATGCCTATGCCTTTCCCGGAGGCTCCATTGCCGCCACACGAGGGATTTTGCTGAAATTGAAAAATGAAGCAGAACTTGCCGGACTTCTGGGACACGAGCTTGGCCATGTCAATGCCCGGCACAGCGCAGAGCAAATGGCCAAAAGCCAGATTACTTCTCTGATTGTTGGCGGGCTTTCCATTCTGGCGGCAACCCAGTCTAGTGAATTGGGGCAGTTGTCCCAACAATTGGGCGCTCTGGGGCAGGGGCTTTTTTTATCCAGCTACAGCCGGGACAATGAACGGGAAGCAGACAGTCTGGGCCAGGAATATATGGTAAAAACAGGCTATAATTCCAAAGGGTTTGTTGGATTGATGGAAATGCTCAATGGTCTGCATAAGTCCCACCCCTCTTCGGCACAGATTCTGTTTGCCACCCACCCCATGAGTTCTGAACGATTGGCAGTTGCCCAGGACAGAAGCCGCGGCCCTTATCAGCATTCCAAAGATTATCCTGTGCATCGGGAGCGGTATATGGATCATCTGGCATCTTTGCGGAAAATCGAGGCGGCCATTGTTTCCATGCAGGAAGGAGAATCCTTTCTTAACAAGGGAGAATATGACCATGCCCGAAAGGCGTTTCAGTCTGCTCTTGCCGTGGCACCGGAAGACTATACCGCACACGTACTCATGGCAAAGTGTCTGGTAATCAATGAAAAGCCGGATCAGGCGGTTTCCTATGCCAGAGATGCCGCCCGAATCTATCCTGACGAGACCCAGGGACATTACATATACGGCCTTTCCAGTCTGGGAGTGAAAAAATTCGACCAGGCCCTTGATAGTTTTTCCACCTGTGAGAACCTGCTTCCGGGCAATCCCCAGGTAACCTTTTACCGGGGGTATTCCCTGGAACACACGGGAAACAGGAGGTCTGCTGCGCAAGCCTACCAAAGGTATCTGAAAATGATCAATTTTTCGGCCAATAAATATAGTAAATATGCGTATCAGCGGCTACAGGAATGGGGCTACGCCTCTTAGGCACTACCGTATGGAAGGAAACCCATTGTGAAAATAAAAAACGGGCAAGATTGTGTAGAATTTCTGGAACGGGAAGGCGAACTTGTGCGCATTTCCTGTCCGGTTGATCCCTATCTGGAAATGGCCCAGATTACAAGGCAGGTGTTTGCAGCCAAAGGCCCTGCCATTTTGTTTGAACATGTCAAAGGCAGTCCTTTTCCTGCCTTGTCCAATGTCTGCGGCACCCATGAACGCGCTCTAAAATTGCTGGAACCCCAACTATCCCGTGTAAAGACATTGATGGATATGGCACTTGATGGAGGACAATGGAAAGAGTCGCCTTTTCATCTGCTCAAAAAAGGAGCAAAGGCAGCCAATGCCCTTGTTCATGCCCTGCCTGTCAAGGTTTCAGATTCCCCTGTTACCTCCCGTGTTACCAGCATAGACCAGCTGCCCCAGATTCAGAGCTGGGCCCGGGACGGCGGTGCATTTTTGACCCTGCCCCAGGTGTTTTCCCAGGAACCCGGAAAAAAAAGCGTTCTTGCCTCCAATCTTGGCATGTACCGGGTGCAGTTGTCAGGAAATCAGTATATTCCCAATGAAGAAGTCGGCCTTCATTATCAATTACACCGGGGCATTGGCAACCATCATCAAAAAGCTCTGGAAATGGGAACGCCTCTTCCTGTATCCATATTTCTCGGCGGCCCATTGGCCCACACCCTGGCTGCCGTCATGCCCCTGCCCGAAGGCATGAGCGAGCTTGGATTTGCCGGAGCCCTTGCTGGACGCAATTTTCGGTATATCCGTAAAAATGACTTTCTTCTCGCCGCAGATGCAGACTTTTGCATCACAGGGTATATGGTGCCCGGAAAGGTCAAGCCCGAAGGCCCGTTTGGAGATCATCTGGGCTATTATTCCCAGACCCATGATTATCCTTATCTTACCGGAGTAAAAGTATATCACAGGCCCGGAGCCATTTTCCCTTTTACCGTTGTGGGCCGTCCTCCCCAGGAGGATTCTGTTTTTGGCAGACTCATCCATGAAATTACCAGAAAAGCCATTCAAAAACATATTCCTGGGGTTGTGGAAATCAATGCCGTGGATGCCGCAGGGGTTCATTCCCTGCTCCTGGCAAAGGGGCGTGAGCGGTATGTTCCTTATGAAAAACGCCAGCCAAGGGAGCTGATGACCCATGCCCTGGCCATTTTGGGAGGCGGGCAGTTGTCCTTGACAAAGTATCTGATCATCGCAGCCCATGAAGATGCCCCCAATCTTGGCGTATCTGATGAAAAAGCCTTTTTATCCCATGTTTTTTCCCGCGTGAACTTTTCCCGTGATCTTCATTTTATTACCCGGACAACCCAGGATACCCTGGATTATACCAGCGGAAAGATCAACCGGGGTTCCCGGCTGGTAATCACAGCGGCAGGAGAACCCGTAAGAGCCTTGGCTGGCAAAATTCCTGAAAATTTTTCCCTGCCTTTCCCATTTTCCCGTCCAGCCCTTGCCGCCTCTGGGGTGATGGTAATTCAGGGGCCGGAGTTTACGGATTATCCCGGCGCAAAACATGATATAGGCTCCTTGATTCAGCGTTTTGAGCAAAAAGGGAATATGGAGGACATTCCATTGGTTGTAATTGTGGATGATGCGGAATTTGCAAGTCGGAATTTTGCCAATTTCCTCTGGGTAACCTTTTTACGCTCAAATCCTTCCCATGATGTATATGGAGCCTTTGAAAAGATGGAAAACAAACATTGGGGCTGTTCTTGTCCCATGATTATTGATGCCAGGATCAAGCCTTTCCATGCACCCATTCTCAAAGACGATTGTCCCGAACAAAAACAGATACAGGAACGAATATGGAAGCTTGCCGCAAAAGGCGGGCCTTTGCATGGTGTGTTACCATGAGGTTGGAAAAAAGTAAAAAAAGGTAGCTGGGAATGGGAAGTAATATAGAAATATACCAGAGCAACGACGGTAATGCGGTTGTTGAAGTCAAGTTTGATAAAGACACCGTCTGGTTACATCAATATCAGTTAGCAGAACTTTTTCAAACAGATAGAACTTCCATAACAAAACATCTCAAAAACATATTTCAAACAGGTGAGCTTGATGAGATTTCAACTTGTGCAAAAATTGCACAAGTTCGCAAGGAGGGAAAACGTCAGGTAAAAAGAGATATTTTGTATTACAATTTAAGATTCTGAAAGTCGGTATCAGCATATTAAGTAGTGCAGTTGTCGGACAGATGGAAAAAATTGAATACAAAAATGAATGGTTGTACATTTTTTAAACCGAAACCTGGATAAATAAGTAGCATATAAAGGAAAGACCTTATGGATATTGTCTCCCCTGGAAAACGACAGAAACTGCTCAGATTGGCCCTGTTTATTATGGCTGGGTGTATGTTTATTTACGCCTGTGTGGGTTTTTTGTTTTTTCCCTTGTGGGGCAAGGGCATGGTGGAAACAAAATTGTCCCAGGTGCTGCATCGGAAAGTAAGTATTGATGCCATTTACACTAATCCTTTCCTGCTTACCCTGGATATCCGGGGCTTGGTGATTGAAAAAGCGGACAGGGGTTCTGATCCCTTTGTATCTGTGGAGCGTGTTTTGGTGGATTTGTCTCCCAGAAAGGTATTTACTCCCGCCCTGTTGGTCTCCCGTCTGGAAATTTCAGCGCCCAAGGTCTTTATTACCCGGAATCCTGACCAGAGTTTTACTTTTTCTGATCTCATTTCTGAACATTCAGATAAAAAAAACAAAGCATCCAAAGGCTTGTTTCCATTGGTGGTGTCTGATATTCGTCTGGATAAGGGACAGGTTATTTTTACAGACCATGCCCGGAGCGCGGTCTATGAGCTGGGAAATATTGATTTGCGTTTTTGGGATGTATCCACATTGCCTGTAACAGATGAACAGGGCAGGGAAAAGTCCGCCATTTTGATGTCCGGCAAGGCCCATGTGAGAAATATTTCTCTTGATCACAGGGAATTGGGAAATCTTGTCAGTATTGAACGGGTTTCCATGTTTCTGGATCAATCTGATCTGTTAAATCTTGATATTTGCGTCAGAAACCTGGAGATGGTTTCTCCTGAAGTCCATATCCTTCGGGATGAAAAAAGGAAATTTCCCCTGGTGTCTGTATTTGCCTCTCCGGACAGGAAGGGGGATACAGCAATTTCCCATTCCAAAGAACAAAAGAACTCCGGCAAGAAAGATTCTGATGTTTCATTGCGTCTGGAAGATGTTACCATCACAGATGGAAAATTTCATTTTCTGGATAAAGCCTTGGGCTTGTCTGTCAGCGTTTCTCCCTTTCGGTTTCATCTGGGAGAAACAAAGATGTCTCTTGGGGAGAAAACCCTGCTCTTCGGGCCGATGGAGATTCAGGAAGGAAAGGTATCTTTGGCCCGGAATGCACAAGGAAAAGCCGAGACGCCCCAAGCTCTTTTTTCCAAAAAAGAACCAGAACGCCCAAATTCTGTCCCGGAAAAGGGGGGCTCTTCTTCCAAAAAATGGCAGGTATCTCTGGCATCCTTTGTCCTTGACGACTATGAAGTGCAGTTTACAGATACGGCTGCGTTGGAGCCGGTGGCCGTTTCCCTGGACCAGATACATATCAATACCGGGGAAGTGAATTTTACGGATACAGGCAAATCCCATGCAGAAATGGACCTGAAGTGGAACAAGAAGGGCATGGTTGCTGTGAAGGGAGATTTTGGTCTGCACCCCTTGAATGCCCATCTGTCCCTTGACCTGGAAGAATGCGCTCTTCCTGTCTTGTCTCCCTATCTTGAAGAGCTGGTACGACTCCGGGTTACCCAGGGAAGCCTTTTTACCAGGGGCAAGGTTGTGGTAGAAGCCGATGGTTCCCATTCCGCCAGCCTGTCGTATCAGGGCGGGCTTGCCGTAAGAGATTTTACCAGTATAGACAAAATCTTATCAAAAAAAATGTTTGCCTGGAAAAATCTGGATATATCCGGGATACAGCTGACCGCCTTTCCTGTTTCCCTGGATATTGAGAAAATTTTTCTGGATGATTTTTTCAGCCAGGCTGCCATTTCAGAACAGGGCCGGAGCAACTTTGGGGCGCTTTTGGTGGAAAAAGAAGCAAAAAAAGGGAGTTCTCCTGCCCGGAAAAAGTCAGAAAAGGCCAAGGCCGTCCAGGTGGAAATCGGGGAGATTTGTCTGAAAAAGGGGCAGATTGCCTTTTCCGATTATTTTGTTTCTCCTCATTTTCAGTTTGGGATAACCCAGCTTGCAGGTTCCATAAAGGGCATATCCTCCCGAAAAGATGCCCTGGCAATCATGGACATAAAAGCCGTCCATGAGCAATCTTCTCCCATTCGGCTTGCAGGCCGCCTGAATCCCTTTTCCCGGAATTTTTTTGTGGATTTGAAAGGTTCCCTGTCGGATGTGGAAATGGTGCGCCTGACTCCGTATTCCGGGAAATATCTTGGTCGGGCCCTTGATCAGGGAAAATTGGCAATGGATCTGGAATATGAGATCAAGGGCAGCAAGCTCAACTCCCGGAATGTATTATTGATGGATCGGTTGGCCCTTGGCAAGTCCGTGCAAAGCAAGGACGCTGTTTCTTTGCCCCTGGATCTTGCCATTTCCCTGCTCAGGAACAAAAAAGGCGTGATTGATTTGAATGTTCCCGTGTCAGGAGATCTGTCTGATCCCACATTTCGCCTGGGCAATGTGATTTTCAGGGTACTTCGCAATATCATTATCAAAACGGCCACCGCACCTTTTTCCATTCTCGGTGCAATGGTGGGAAGCGGAGAAGAATTGGGATATGTGGAGTTTTCTCCGGGAAGCAGCCGCATTTCCGATGCTGAAAAAAAGAAGCTGGAAATTCTTGCCAGGGCCCTTAAGGAAAAGCCTTCTCTGCGATTGGAAATCAAGGGAACCTGGTCTCCTGGGCTGGATGGGCGCGCTTTGAAAGAAATCTGGTTTGCAAATCATTTGAAAGCCATGAAACTCAAGGCAGAAAGAAATTCCGGGGCAGCCAGCCTGGATCAGATAACCTTGTCATCCCAGGAGCGTTCCAAGTATATTGAAAAAGCCTGGGAAGCAAAATCTTTTGAAGACTCCTCCAATGAAACCAAAAAGGATGAGGCGGAAAAACAGGCTTTGCTGGTGGGACATGCGCCTGTAACGGATTCGGAACTCAGGAGCCTTGGCATGGAGAGAGGAACACGGATCAAGGAGTATTTATTGTCCCTTGATCTGATTGGCGAGGAGAGGCTTTTTTTACTGGAGCCGGGAATTTCGGACAAGAAAGAAGAAAAACAGGTTCGGGTGGATTTTTCCATCCGATAGAAACATTATGAAAAAGATAAAAAACATTATTTATACCCGCGGGTTCAATCTTTTTCTTGACGGCGTGGTGCGAATGTACAGCCGGACATTAAAAATGGAAATTACAGGGGAGGAAGCGTGGAAGGAGATCTTGGACAAAGGCCGCCCTGTGGTAATTTGCGTATGGCATCAACAATTTTTTCCCTTTGTTTCCAGGGTAACTGCCTATGCCAGATTCCGGCCTGCTGTCATGATCAGCAAAAGTCGGGACGGCGACATTGTGGCTCCTTTTGCTTTTCGGCGGGGATGCCTTGCCGTACGGGGCTCTTCGTCAAAAGGGGGAAAATCTGCCCTGGAAAAACTTATTGCCCACGTAAAGGGAAATGGATTGGCGTTTCATTTTCTGGACGGGCCGACCGGCCCCATGGGAAAGGTAAAGCCGGGAGTGATCAAACTGGCCAAACAGACAGGGGCTGTTTTGTTTCCGGCACGGGTACGGGCAGACAAAGCCTGGTTTTTCCATTCCTGGGATCGTTTCATGCTGCCAAAACCCTTTGCCAGGGTTGAGATTCAGTTTGGCCCACCTGTGGAATTTTCGCCAGATATGGACACCACCCAGTTTGAACAGGATCGGCAATTTCTTGAAAATACCATGCAGCCATATCTGATCTGGCCCTGATTCACCATCAGAATATCATCTGCGGCGTTAGCTGCGGCAGCATCCCCCTACGACGTATGACGAATACGACTCCGGGTGCTGCTGCCTTCTGCCTTGCATCTGGTATCCTGCTGGTGATCAGGAAATTTGCGTAATAGAATGGTAATCAGTCAGTTATGAAATCAGGTGGTGGTTTTGACCTGCGGCGTACGGTCGGTTTAATTTCCTGGTAAATCATCGAGAGCAATAGGATAATTCCTGGGAAGAAACAATGGGAATTTTATTTTCTTTCAAGGTATTAAGAGCTGTCTGGGGATCATCTGCCCGAAAAATCATAATGGGCAGATTCTTTTTTATATTGTGAAACAGGTACATGTATTCCAGATTGACTCCGGCATCACAAAGGGGATCCAGAATCTGGTTCATTCCGTTGGGATTGTCTATAAACTCCACAGCAATTACCTTACTTTTGCCGACAATGAAACCCTGTTCTTTTAAGGCGGTTTCTGCGGTTTCATTATCATTGACAATGAGACGTAATACACCAAATTCTGAAGTGTCAGCCAGTAACAGGGCGCAGATGCCCACATTGGCCCTGTTGAGAATGGCCGTTACTTCGGCCATGGCTCCTTTTCTGTTTTCAATGAATATGGATAGTTGCTCTATCAGCATTTCAAGCTCCCTTGATAAAGAATGAAAGAATTGGCAGGGGCCCTGGATGTTGCCGTGTTTCCAAGGGCCCCTGAAAATGGATTTTCTGCTTATTCAAGTTCTCCGGTAAAATTTGCCTTGCGCTTTTCCAGGAAAGCCGTGGTGCCTTCCTTTGCGTCCTGGCTTGCCATGGTAAGGGCAAAGGCATCTTGTTCCAGGCGGCATCCTGTTGCCAAATCCGTTTGTATGCCCTGGCCAATGGACTGCTTGGCAGCACGTAAAGAGGCTTTTCCTCTGGACGCAATTACGGCTGCGGTTTTGTGGACTTCATCCATGAGTTCATCATGGGGAACCACCTTATTGACCATGCCGTATTCCAGGGCCTGGGCAGCCTTGATATTCTGCCCTGTAAAAATCAGTTCCTTGGCCCGGTTGGTTCCCACAAGTCTTGTCAGACGCTGGGTACCGCCAAAACCGGGAATCAGGCCCAGGGTAATTTCCGGCAGCCCAAAAACCGCCTTGTCAGAGGCATAGATAAAATCGCATGACAGGGCAACCTCTGATCCGCCGCCAAGGGCATATCCGTTTACCGCTGCAATTACCGGGATGGGCAGGGCTTCGAGTTTTGCAAAGATCTTGTGGCCTTTTGCGGAGAAGGCTTTTCCCTGC
>PDWI01009545.1_pt1 | contig 11108 bp, 5 predicted proteins | sample 1430891 | NCBI WGS metagenome assembly PDWI01 (sample SAMN01162508, study PRJNA174530) | Oral metagenome, whole genome shotgun sequencing project. | biome: Marine environment; feature: Marine mammal; material: Swab sample of the gingival sulcus; isolation source: swab sample of gingival sulcus... | reverse complement strand
TATCTTCGCAGTGCAAAAATATCGATGATAGCTTCGGTGATTGTCGGTATCATTCTTGTCGGATTATTGGGATTAGCTCTTTGGAACGCTTTTAAAAAGAAAGGGGCTGTCGCGTGAGAGGATTCTTTGTGTTTGCAAGGCTTACAGCTGTTCTTTATATATCGTAGAAGGTTTGACTGTTGCCAAAGAGCGTAAAAAAGAGTCTCTTTTCTATGTCATAAAAAAATGGAATATATGATTGACAATGTTACTTCCTTTTTTATAGATGAATTAAAATCTCTCATCTCGATAGAAAGTAATATATACATACAATGCAATCAAATAACCTTTTTAGCGATTGCGGAATTGGTTCGTGAAATAGAACCGTTCAACCGGATACAAGTATTGATCGGTAGTGAGAAAGATACCGTTCTTTCTTTTGGAAAAATTGAAAATGACTTCCAACTTAGAAGTGATATGCAATCTTTTCTGAAAGCAAGAAAGATATTAACATATACCGAAGATAAAATTCAATTTAAGAAAGGCAACTTCGGTTCTAATATTATTCTTATCGAAAATCGTCAAGAAATAAAAGCATTTATTTATACGAATCCCATTCTCGATGGGCATGTCTTAGGATTAACACCTTCTGCATATCCTATGATTACTACCGAAATTCATCAAGAGCAAGCAAGAATCTACCTGAATTTATTTCATTCTACTTTTTCCGATGCAGAAACAATTACAAGTATCGATGAGTTAATCTCGTTAAATATAGACAACTCCCTTCCAAAATCACAGTATTTATATGGCTTAGGGTTATTGTTTGAGGATTATGAGCGGATTGAACACTATGAAAACTTAGAGCGCACGGGTTTTTTTAACAGTAAAATATGGAGTTTGCTGTATAATTTTCAAAAAGATGCGGTTTTAGGGGCGATTGATAAAATAGAGAAATATGGAGGATGCATTATTGCAGACAGTGTAGGATTAGGTAAGACTTTCGAAGCATTGGCTATCATTAAATATTATCAAAACAGAAACAAAGAAACGTTGGTTTTAAGTCCTAAAAGGTTGTTTGAGAACTGGAATGTGTATAGAAATAACGACCGAAGAAATATTCTTGCAGAAGATCGTTTGAATTATGATTTGCTTTTTCATACGGATTTAAGCAGGTATAAAGGCGCGAGCAATGGTATCGATTTAGAGAATTTCTATTGGGAAAATGTGGACTTGATTGTCATCGATGAAAGTCATAATTTTAGAAATAACGCTCCTTCAAATAATCATATTACAAGATATGAGCGTTTGATGAAAGGCATTATCAAAAAAGGAGTGAAGACCAAAGTCTTGATGTTGTCAGCCACGCCGGTGAATAATCGGTTGAAAGATTTGAAGAACCAACTTTACTTTATTACGGAAGAAGACGATCGGGCATTGGCTTACGCGGGGATCTCATCTATTAATCAAGTTTTACGTAAAACACAACAAGAGTTTAATAAATGGTTGAGGAAACCTAAACGAACAAGAGACGAGCTTATTAATGCTTTAGATGGTAGATATTTCAAACTCTTGGATATGTTAACCATTGCAAGGTCACGTAAGCATATTCAGAAATATTATGACACAGCAGCTATCGGCCGGTTTCCGAATCGACTGGCACCAATTAATCTACGCACAGACTTTGACACCGAAGACAAGTTTCCGGATATAGACTATATTAACAATGAGATTTTACGCTTAAATATGGCACAATATAATCCTACAAAATATATTATGCCTGATAAACAAGCGTTATATAGTCAAAAGTACGACCGTAAATTAGAGAGGGGCAGTGTCTTTAAGCAGGAAGAAAGAGAGGAGAGTCTGATAGGATTAATGCGTGTAAACTATCTGAAAAGATTAGAGAGTTCCATCTATTCTTTCACAACGACAATGACAAGAGTGGAAAAAAGCCTTCATAAATTAATACATCAAATAGACAACCAACCTCAGGCCGGGTATAGTATTGATGACATATCTATTTTGGATGATTTTGATGTAGATTCCATTGATCCTGAGCAATTTATCGGAGATAATGTAAAAGTCTTTCTTCAAGATATGGATCTTATTCAATTTAAACAAGATTTGCAATATGACTTGGAAATCGTTCGCTCCATATTAAATCCGGCGATTGAAATTGATGCCGATCGAGATAAAAAATTACAAACTTTAAAAGAGCAAATAAAGAAAAAGATCAATAATCCTATCAATGCAAACAACAAAAAAGTTTTAATCTTTTCCGCCTTTGCAGATACCGCCACCTATTTGTACAAGCATATTGCAACGTGGGCGAAAGAAGAGCTGGGATTATACTCCGGACTTGTTACCGGCGGAAGTGCAGACAATAAGACGAATCTACCGTATTGTACCAATGAATTTAATAATATCATCATCAATTTCTCGCCGAAATCAAAACACCGTCCTTCGGATGACAATCAAGACGCCAAAGAGATAGACCTTTTAATCGCTACTGATGTAATTTCCGAGGGACAAAACTTACAAGACTGTGATTATTTAATCAATTACGACATTCACTGGAATCCCGTGCGTATCGTACAGCGTTTTGGACGAATCGACCGTATTGGCTCAACTAATACCGAAATTCAATTGGTTAATTTCTGGCCTAATGTAAATCTCAATGCCTATATCGATTTGGTGGAGCGTGTAAAAGGGCGTATGACAATTTTGGATGTATCTGCCACCGGCGATGAAGATGTTATCAATACCGATGCGGTAAATGGCGAGCTCTCTTATCGTGTTCAGCAGATGCAGAAATTACAGAATCAAGTGTTGGATTTGGAGGATTTGCAAGGTGACAGCATTAGTATTGCAGATCTTACATTTAACGACTTCAAGGTGGATTTAGACCACCTTACACCGACGGACAAGGAGTTGTTCCAAAAAATAATTCCCGGTTTTGTCGGGGTGGCAAAAAACAAGAATATTAGCGAAAGCGGTATCGTGTTTTGTTTGAAGCACTTGTCGGAAAAAGAGAATTATATTGCCAACAATCCGCTTTATCCTTATTGTTTGGTTTTCGTATCCTTCGAAAATGAGATTATATATAACGTAAAGCAATGCAAAAACACATTAGACATTTTGCGTAGCAGTTGTATGATAAGCAGTGATGATGAGCAAGCTTTAAGAGATAATTTTGTTCGGAGTTTAACCCCAAAGAAAAAACAAACGGAAATACAACAATTGTGGCAAGCGGCAATAGACAGCATAAAAGGAAATGCCGATTTGTCAGTGGTGGGAAGCATCTTCCAACCGGGCGAAACCATTACACCGCTATCTGCACCCACACAAGAATTCGCACTGGTCAATTATTTTATTATCAATGGATGAACTGTTTCAACATATATTTAATTTGCCATTGACCTGTGTGTTCCATACAGTGGTGCCTAAACGTGCTTTTGAAAAACACAATCAACTGGCTGCCGCCGAAAAGCGGTTGGTTGCCATATCATTTTTACCTTTGCAATCAGTGTTGAAAGCATCTTTGGTGCAATCCAAAAGCTTTATTCCTGCGGCAAAAGACGAGCAAATGGATTATGAGGATATACTGTTCTTTAGCTTGAAGTTAAAATCGGAACATTTAGATAAATACAGTGATAAATTGATACAACTTTACCAAAAGTATATTCCCAAACCTTGTGTGCTGTTGTTGTATGATGATACCCGTTTTATGGTTAATACCGCACTGAAAAAGTACAATGAAGTGGATAACAAAAAGCGCATAGTTACCGAGCAGTTGACGACGCCTGTTTTAAGTTTTACAGGGATAGATGACAGAGAAAGGCAGTTTGTGGAAAGTTTGAATTTTAACCGATTAGACAAGCAAAACTTAAAGATGCTTCACCGCAGTTATGCGCATGCTATTATTAATTTTAATATCGGTATGACAACCGGAAGCTTTGGCAAAACAGAAGATGTGGGAGAAGATGCACAAAAGCTGCGGGAGATAACTCTTATAGAAAAAGAATTGGACGCACTGCGTAATCATATCCGCAAGAGTAGAAGGTTAGATGAGCAGATAGCCTATAAAATACAATTAAAAGAGAAGAAAAACACATTACAAAAAATAAAAGATAGCTTATGAAACTGAAATATAACGACCCGGAAACACAAAGTAAAGATTTGACATCAGAAAATATAGACCAACTAAAAAAACTGTTTCCCAATATAGTAGAAGAAGGGAAAGTAAACTTTGATGTACTGCGTCAGCTATTGGGCGATGAGGTGGTGAGTGAACAGGAATACTATCGTTTTACTTGGCCCGGAAAGCATATGGCAAGGCAAGAAGCGCTAAAAAGCAGTACGGGCACACTGCGCCCTGCACGGCAAGAGAGCGTGGACTGGGATAAAACCCAAAACCTCTACATAGAAGGCGACAACTTGGAAGTGCTGAAACTCTTGCAAAAAAGCTATTTTAATAAAGTAAAGATGATATACATAGACCCGCCATATAATACGGGGAAGGACTTTGTATATAAAGACAACTATAAAGATAATTTAGCCGAATACAACGAGAAGTTTAACCGTACCGATGCAGACGGCAATGTACTGAGCAGCGAAACCAATAACGAGGGTAATGCACGCTACCACTCTAACTGGCTTAATATGATGCACCCACGCTTACAACTTGCCCGAAACCTACTCAAAGACGATGGCGTTATCTTTATTTCTATAGATGATAACGAAGTGCATAACTTACGCCGTATTTGTGATGAAATTTTTGGGGAGGAAAATTTTATGGGGCAACTCATTTGGCAATCAACACCAGGATCAAACACAGGTAATGACCTAAAAACAGTAACAGAGTACATTTTGTTATATGCGAAGAACAAAGAATATACAAATATTTCTACCGTTCCAATAGATGATGAACATAAATACTCACTAACAGATGAGTACTATGAGAAGCGAGGAGGATATGTCCTTAATAAATTAGATAGAAGAATGACAGGAAGTCACTATTCTCCTGCATTGTTTTATGGAATTGAAATGCCAGATGGCTCTCTCTTGTATCCCGGAAATCAAAATGAGAGAAACTCTCGGCAATGGAATTTCCGATGGTCAGAAGAAAAGGTCAAATGGGGGATCAAGAATGGCTTTATTGTTTTCAATAAAGCCAATAATGGAGTTTGGAGCGCATATTTTAAACAATACTTAAAGGTTGACAATCAAGATAATCCTATCTATAGAGAGCTTCCCCGACAAAATCTTCTACAAATAGTAGGAGCTAACTCAGCAAGAGGGACGAGAGAAATTATGGAACTATTTAATGGTAAGGCTTTTGATTATCCCAAACCACTTCCTTTAATTAAAGAGATAATCTCGTTCGACACTGAAAAAGACTCCATCATTCTTGATTTCTTCTCAGGTTCATCGACTACTGCCCATGCAGTAATGGAGCTTAACAAAGAAGATGTATTAGAAGGGAAAGAAGGTAATCGTAAATATATTATGGTACAATTGCCGGAGCTTACCGAAGAAAAAAGCGAGGCATACAAGGCAGGTTACAAAAACATAGCAGAAATCGGTAAAGAGCGTATTCGCCGTGCCGCTAAGCAGATAAAAGAAGAACTAAAAGACCAGCCGGAGGTTGCGGATCAGTTGGACTTGGGCTTTAAAGTCTTTAAATTAGACAGTAGCAATATGCATACGTGGGATACCGCACCGGAGGCGTTGAAGGATAATCTATTTATGGAAGAGGTAATAAAGCAAGACCGCACGGCAGAAGATGTATTGTATGAAGTCTTGCTTAAATATGGCTTAGACCTTACGTATCCTATAGAAGAAGTAAGCATAGACGGCAAAAAAGTGTATAGCGTAGGAGTGGGACAGTTAATTTTCTGTTTAGACAATGACGTTACCCGCGACACGGCACAAGCCATCATCAATTGGGCAAAAGAAGAAGAAATCATAGATACTAAAGTCGTCTTCAAAGATAGTGGCTTTACCAACGATGTAGAAAAAACCAATATTATTCAGCTCTTTAAAACACACGGCATAACGGATGTGAAAAGTATCTAAAAGAAAATGATTAAAGAAATTTTAGAAACACTCAACGAAACCGATGAGCATGGCTCATTGGAAGTAAAAAAAGGCAGTGAAATAGGAAAATCTATTTTAGAGACTATTTGTGCCTTTTCCAATGAACCTCATCTTGGCGGTGGTACCATTGTTTTGGGTATAGCCGAGGAAGAAGCAAATTTCTTTTCCTCTTACAAGGTGGTGGGTGTAGATGATGTAGATAAAATTCAAAAAGATATTGCTACGCAATGTGCAGATAGTTTTAATCAATCCATCCGTCCAAAAATCACCGTAGAAACGGTACAGAATAAGAATATAGTTATCATAGAAGTAGAGGAATTGCCGGCAGCAATGAAACCTGTCTATTTCAAATCAAAGGGACTTCCTCAGGGTGCTTATAGACGTATAGGCTCTACCGACCAAAAGTGTGCCGAAGATGATATGTTTATCTTTTACAATAAAGAAGATTCCTTTGACAGTGCTTTGGTTGAAGATTCCGGTTTAGACGACCTGAGTGATGACGCTCTTTCATTATATAGGCGTTTAAGACAAAAAGTGAATCCCAATGCAGAGGAGTTACAATATGATGACATTGATTTGTTACGCTCACTTAATTGTATAAAAAAACAAAATAATGAATGGCGACTTACCAATTGCGGTCTGATTGTTTTTGGGAGCAAAATGGCATTGCGTAGGTTGATGCCCATGATGCGGGTAGATTATATTAGAGTAAATGGCAAAAGATGGATGGAAAACCCTGATGACCGCTTTAGTTCTACATTAGATTTAAGAGGACCTTTGATTACTTTGGTACAACGAGCCATCAGTGCCATTGCAGATGATTTACCTACCGGTTTTCTGCTGCAAGAAGGAGCGATACAGGCAGAGTCTAAATGGCTATTGCCTTTAAGAGTACTTAGAGAAGCTGTGGTCAATGCCTTTATTCATAGAAGCTACAGGGTCAATCAGCCTATACAGATAATTAGATATTCGAATAGAATAGAGATAAAGAATGCAGGTTTTTCGTTAAAGCCGGAAGATAGCATCGGGGAACCCGGTTCGGTAAATAGAAATACTTTTATAGCTTCTATTTTTCATGAAACCAATCTTGCTGAAACAAAGGGAACAGGTTTCGGTTTGATGCAAAAGTTGATGAAAGCATCTGATATGCTGCCGCCTACATTTGAAAGTAATCATTCGCAAAACACCTCTACACTAAGGTTATTATTGCATAACTTTTTGAATGAATTCGATATCGCTTGGTTACAAAACTTTTCATCGTTAAATCTCTCGGAAGAACAAAAAATGGCTTTAATCTTTGTAAGAGAAGTGGGTGCTATTGATAATAGTTCGTTCAGACAATTATGCGGTGTTTCTAATAGAGATGCAAGTGCTTTGCTCAGAGCTTTATTTATAAAGAAACTTATTTTACAAAAAGGTAAGAGTAAAAACACGTATTATATTGCAGGAGAAAATTTATTAAAGCATATAAGCAATTTACCTACCATGGCTGATGGCTTACCTACCATGGCTGATGACTTACCTACCATGGCTGATGACTTACCTACCATGGCTGATAGCTTACCTAGTATGGTTGATTTACCTAATGATTTAAAAAGCAGATTGAAAAATTTGGGGAAACGCAATAAAAAAGAAGATATAAAGCAGTTAATCTATGATTTATGTCATTGGAGGGATTTATCTTCCAGAGAATTGGCTATGTTATTAGATAAAAATGAAAAATATTTAAAGAGAGACTTTTTAAAGGAACTCATTCAAGAAAAAAAAATAAATTATACTATACCGGATATGATAAAACATCCTAATCAAAGGTATAAAGCATTATGAAACTACAATTTAATCCTAACCTCGATTTTCAAAACGAGGCAATAGATAGCATCCTAAATATTTTTGAAGGACAAGAAACTTATGAAAGTCATTTTACCGTAAATAAGGCTTTATCAGCCGAGAAATTGGCTTTTGACGATGCTGTAATAGGCTATGGAAATAAATTGACTTTAACACCAAACGAGATACACGAGAATGTTATTGCTATACAAAGACGCCGGCATTTGCCTGTTAGTGAGTTTGCTGAGGTACAACAAATGCGTTATTGCATAGAAATGGAAACAGGTACGGGAAAAACCTATGTGTACCTGAAAACCATTATGGAACTGCATCAGAAAAACGGGTTTAATAAATTCATCATCATCGTTCCCAGTGTGAGTATTCGTGAAGGAGTGCTAAAGTCTTTGGAAATAACCAAAGAGCACTTTAAGCGTTTATACAACAACGTTCCGTATAACTATTTTGTGTATGATAGCAGCAAACCTACCAATATTCTAAATTTTGCGAAAAGTCAGAATTTAGAGATTATGGTAATCAATATTCAAGCTTTCAATAGCGAGGACAGGTTGATTAATCAAGAAAATGACAAAACATCGATAAAACCTATCGATTTAATCGCTCAAACCAAGCCTATCATCATAGTGGATGAACCACAAAGCACCAGCAATACCGATAAGGCAAAAGAGGCGATAAAGAAATTCAATCCATTAGCTCAGTTTGACTATTCCGCCACACATCGAGATATCATTAATTTGATGTTCAAACTTGATGCGGTAGAAGCCTACAACAGACAATTGGTAAAACAGATAGAAGTTGCCAGTATTGTGCCGGAAGGCTTTTATAATCATCCTTATGTGAAATTAATCGGGTTTAGTGGAAAAACAAATGTCAGGGCGAAGTTGGAAGTACACATTAAGAATAATAACGGAAGTGTTCAACCGAAAGAAATTTTAGTTTCTCAAGGCGATAACCTTGAATTGTTAACCTATAATGAAGTGTATAGGGACAACTTTACGGTTGAGAGTTTTAGTAGAGAAAAAGGAAAAGAATATCTTAAATTCTTAAATGGGAAGTATGTTACTTTTGAAGAGGCTATTCACAACTTCCCGACTGATGAAATTCGCCGTTTGCAAATTCGAAGAACCATTCAAGAACATTTGGATAAAGAGAAGAAGCTGAACAAGCAAGGGCTTAAAGTGTTGAGTTTGTTTTTTATCGATAAAGTAGAAAATTATCGTGTTTATACCAAGAATGGAGGCGAACATGGCGCGTACGCCAAGATATTTGAAGAAGAGTATAAAAGTCTGATAAAATCACCGGAATACAGAGATTTATTCGCAGATGAAATTAAAGATATAGACAGACACGTGAGTGAGGTGCATAACGGTTATTTTGCCAAAGACAAAAAAGGACAATGGAGAAATACCGATGATACGGACCGTTCTGTTAACTCTGCCGATGCTGCCGATGTTTTTCATGCCATTATGAAAGATAAAGAAGGGTTGTTGAGCTTCGGAGATGAATTTGCCAATAAAATACGATTTATATTTTCTCATTCGGCTCTGAAAGAGGGTTGGGATAACCCGAATGTATTTCAAATATGCACGCTAAAAGAAGCCGGAGGAAGTGAAGTCAGGCGAAGACAGGAGATAGGACGTGGCTTGCGATTGGCCGTAAACCAAAAAGGCGACAGAGTTTATGGACATGATGTGAATCTGCTTACCGTGATGGCCAGTGAGAGCTATCAAGAGTTTGCAGCAGGACTACAGACTGAAATGGAGCAAAGCATGAGCACCAAATTCGGAGTGGTGAGTAAAGAGGATTTTTCCGTAATATCCTATACTACCGACAATGGAGATACGGTAAATGTTTCAAAGAAAGATTCAACGGAACTTTGGGGACATTTGAGAGATAATGGCTATTTACAAAATAATGGAAAGATAAAAGAAGAGCTTAAAATAGCACTACAAGACAAAACTCTCAACTTGCCGTATTTTTTTGAAAAAGAAGAAATAAAAAAACAGATTTATACGATATTGTCGAAAAAAGCAGGTTCTTTAGAAATTAAGAATCGTGAGGACAGAAAAGAAATCAAAGTAAGAAAAGAGGTTCTATTAAGTCCTGAATTCAAGGTTCTATGGAATAAGATAAAATATAAAACACGTTTTGAAGTGGATTATGACATAGAGAAGCTTAAAAATAAAATAATTCATCAAATAAAAGAGAAGGTTTATGTTTTTGACGGTAAGTTAAATTATAGCAAAGTACACTTAGATATGAGTGAGAGCGGCGTGTTGGTAGTCGAAGAAGAACAACAAGTTTATCATTCAAAGCGTGAAGTGTCTTTTATTCCGGACATTGTGAGTTATTTGCAAAACGAAGTGAATCTTACACGTAAGACTATTATTGAAATATTACAGGAGGCTGATACATTAGATATGATAAAACGTAACCCGCAAATGTTTGTACAAGCTGTGTTAAGTATTTTCAGAAGTGTGATGAGTATGTTTATCGTAGATGGCATCAAATATCACAAAATAGGAGAAAACTACTATTATAGTCAAGAGTTGTTTGAGAAAGAAGAATTGCAAGGTTTTTTAGAGAAAAACATGGTTGAAAGTACCAAGTCTCCGTATGAATATGTGGTGTATGACAGTAAAGTAGAAGCCAATTTAGTGAAGGATTTCGAAAAAAGTGAAAATATAACTTGTTATGCAAAATTACCGTCTTGGTTTAAAATAGAAACACCTTTAGGAACCTATAATCCGGATTGGGCTGTGGTTTGGAAAAACGATTCGGAAGACAAAGTCTATTTTGTATGTGAAAGCAAAGGCTCTTTGCAAGAAGAATTGGACTTGAAAGGCTTTGAAAAAGCAAAAATAAAATGCGGGAGACAACATTTCAAACAAACGACCGATGTGGACTATGAAGTGATTACCCGACTTGACGATTTAGAGAAAAAATCTTTGCATAGGGTAATAAGCTGATATATTTTCAGCAAATACGTAAAAAACACCTATCAAGGAAGAAGCTATCATGGTGAAACATCCTAATCAAAGGTATAAAGCATTATGAAACTAAAATTTAATCCTAACCTCGATTCTCAAAACTTAAATCTTGCAGAGATTAACAACTCTCTCGGACGCAAAGACAATTGAGATGAATAAACGGATAATGGATTATAGAGCGTGTATTGATAA
>PDWI01009544.1_pt1 | contig 11109 bp, 3 predicted proteins | sample 1430891 | NCBI WGS metagenome assembly PDWI01 (sample SAMN01162508, study PRJNA174530) | Oral metagenome, whole genome shotgun sequencing project. | biome: Marine environment; feature: Marine mammal; material: Swab sample of the gingival sulcus; isolation source: swab sample of gingival sulcus... | reverse complement strand
TGATCCGAATTTTCTGGGGGCGTTCAAAGGCGCACTACCGGGGCATTATCGCTATAACCTGCGTATGTATGGGCACTTCATGCAGCAAGATTTGCCAGCCGAGCAGCGTGGTATCTTTATGGCCGGGGATGGTATCAGTTGGACACCCGCCTGGGTGGAAGGCGCGGTACAAACCTCATTGAATGCTGTCTGGGGTATTATGACACATTTGGGTGGCGCGACGCATCCCGATAATCCAGGGCCGGGGGATGTGTATGAAGCTTTGGGGCCGGTTGGGTTGCCTGATTGAGTGCCCCTCTATCGGTATGGTCGCATCTTCCCTTGAAGGAATTCTAAGTCGAATTAGACATGACCTAATCTGACACAGCACGTTGAACACCCTCAACAACACTATTCCATTCCCGTTTATAAATCCGCCTCACAGCCTGTGCCCCTAAGTGGTTGGCTGTGAGGCGTAGCCATCGCAAAATACTCACTAACCGCGCCATAACTCAATACAAAAGCAGATTTACGCGCCCTGGTAATGGCAACATATACCAGGCTGCGCTCCTCTGTATCGGCATCTTTTTGTGATAGGGCATCCGCTTTATTTTTCAGCGCATATTCAAGGGGGATAAGCCCATCGTTGGCAGATGCCAGGATGACTTGATCAAACTCAAGGCCTTTAACACGATGCACTGTTGCCAGTTTTACCGTGTCATCATCGAGCATGTCTGGCTCGCTTGGCTTAATCACCGAGGTTTTTAAACCCAGTTTTTCCAGCCTTTCCTGAATATCCGATACTTCTTTATTGGTTCTGGCCACAACGCAGGAGTGAGAAGCAGGTTCTTCAGATTCACTCAACAACGCCTTAATGTATGCGGCTTGCTCATCGGGGTTTTCAAATCGTTCAATCACTGGCGCTTCACCATGGGTTAACGATTTATATATTGAATTGGAATCCTCACCGCCATCCAGATCATCAATATTCCTGCCTTCCAGTAAGCCAACCGCCCAGCGCCTGATTTCATCGGTTGTTCGATAGTTTATTTTTAGCTTTCTTGATCTTCCACGTATATTAATGCCACACTTTCCTAAAATAACTTTGTTTCTTCCGTAAATTCGCTGGTGAGCATCACCCACGATAAACAAATCATTTTTTCCTTCAGGCACTATGGCTCTAAGCAGATTAAAAGCTTGTGTTCCCATATCCTGCGCTTCATCGACAACAACAGCGCAATACGGTAGTTCAATATGTTGATTCTTGATCAGCTCGGCGGCATCCCGATAGGCATCATCCACTTCTTTTAATCTTGCGCGATTCAACTGGTGGCGGTACTCCTCGAAAACCGGCCAGATAGCGAACCTTTGCTCGCGGTTTAGCCTTGTCCCCCTGCCGATACGAGAAGCCTTTTTGTAATCGTTTAGTGTTTTGATACCTTGCGGCTGAACAACCCGTTGCCATTCCTCTTTGAAAAAACTATCCGAGAAATCTATCTCTGAAGGCTTCTCTGATAACGCTTTCTTCCAGAATTTATCCAGCGCACTGTCATCAAAGATCACCTCGTAATCATAGCTATGCTTGCGTAGAAATCGTTGTACCCACTGATCCAGGTTAATAACCTCGATATTCTTTTTAACCTGATTGTCGCAGATACTTTCCAGGTTTTTATTAATATCCACAGCCAGGTTTTTGGTGAAAGTCGTAAACAAAACTTTATGGCTGTCACTCGCAAAATGGTCACTCGCAAGATGAGATGCCAACCACTTCGCCCGATGCATCGCCACCACCGTTTTTCCGGTACCCGCTCCGCCAAGCACCCTAACCGCACCGTTTTTAACACCCTCAGCCAGCTTTCTTTGGGATGGATGCAGGAAAACCCGCCATTTTTCCACCGATGCATTCAGCATCTCTGAAAGTTCTGTTTCATTCTCGGGCACCACAAAACGCGCCATAGACTGCAAGCGATCAAGGGCACCAGCAAAATTGCTGGCATCGAAAGTTTCGGTTTCCTCTAATTCTCTTTCTAACAGAATATTTTCGTAACTATCCCCGGCGGAATAGTAAAATAGAGCTTCGTAGGCTTCTTGGGGTAGCAAAGCCTGGGCACGATCCAAATCAACTTCAGATGTTATGCCACGAACCAATTCCAATTGCTCTTCCGGCACACCAAGCTTTAATAGTTGCCGATCTTTTAGCTGATCAAACAACGCCTTTTGTTTTTCATTCTCGTCAGTATCAAAATCTGCAACTTCAGTCTGTGTTGAATATAGCTGAATAGAACCCGTATTGGGATTTACCTTACACTGGTGGCTGGCTGCCCAATCATAAGCCTTATCATGATGATCAACCCATAGAAATAAATAGACATTACCTTTTTCCGGAGCCGAAAGAATCACGCGATAGGTCTGATCTACGCGAAGGGAGCGCATGTTTTTGTCTTTAACCGCATTTAACTTCTCGAAGTTCAAACCCGGCGATTTAGGATTGGTTTGAAATTTAAGAACGAGCTGATTGACCTTTGCCTGAATATTCGGCTGTAATTTAGTAAGCGCCCCAAAAAACTCATCTGAAAATCCAACTCTAATATCCATTATTTACGCCCCGTTAATTTATTCATTATTACATCCATGTCGTCATCCAAGGTCACAATATCCCATCCACTTTTTGCGAAGTTTTCTCGGCTTTCTTCAAGCTGATATTCCAATAACAACGCCACTTTTACCGCTTCCCAAGCCAGTTCGGCTTCACCAATACCTGCACCATTAGCACCAACAAGCTCATAGCCAACTTCAGGTAATGGCACTGACTCGCTGGCCAATTTATGTATGAATTCGACAACAGTTTCATCCACAAACCCAAGAATTTTATCCCACTCGGTGCTTTCCATAGTGCTTTCGTTATTACCCCACTCAAGCCGGGCAAAATCCCCGTTTTCAATTCCTTTGCGAGTTCCAGCAAAAAACTGCGGCAGGAACTGGCCTATATTGATAATCTGAAGCAGTTTTTGCCAGGTAACTTTAGTGAATTCCGCATTCGTATTCACAGGATCAAAAACCACCGCAAGAACCAATGCTTCCGGATCAAGCCCGGTAACAGCACTACGCTCGCCCGCAATAAATACCGACAGCACAGCTTCACTGGCTTCTTGGCGATTTGAAGAGCAAAAAACGAAATCGGCATCTGAAAAGCTATCGACAAACTGGCTGGGCCAGGTTGATTTCTGCTGCTCGAAACAGGCCCTCTCTTTCGAATCTGTCATTCGTGTCTTATCCAGCCAACACAACGACCTTAACATGGCATAACTTTGCCATTTATTAACATCCGGTTCCGCCAGAAACTTGAGCAACATTACCAGCGGCGATAACTCGGCGATCCTGCCATGTTCCTGTAGCCCTTTTGCTTCGCTCTCCTGGTGTATAAACGGTATCGGTGCGTTAGCGGTATGTTCTCGCAGAGCATTAGGTATTTTTACCTCGTTCCCGGCAAACACATGATTGACATCGTACCAGGTCAAGCTCCAGGTTAAGATATGGCTACCCAGGAAAATACCCTGACGCTTCATTAAATCTTCATGAACAATATCTTTGTGGTAGCTATAACCATCAAGAAATACTGCCACCTGAATTTTTTCCTGGGTTTCCCGATCAAGGGAAATCAGAAAATCAGGCTCACACGGATAAGCAACCCCCTGCTCTTTATCCAAACGCGCATGGGGTTCAACCGAGTAAATTAAATCACCTATTTCCAGCTTAAAGCCGACTTTGCCATTAACAATATCCTTGGTGATTCGAATGCGAGTGCCGCCTAGCAGCGGGTTTTTATTTAATGCCTGCAATGCCTCTGGAAAACGGCTTTCCAGCTCGCTATCCGCCCAGACATTTTTATTAATCTTGCCTAAATGATCGACCGCTTCCAATTCAATATTCTCGTCAAGAATATCAGCCAGCATACTCAGAGCGGTTGTTCTGGAGGTGTTTTCCATACCATAGCTGTTTTTGTAGGCGTATAAACAGTTATAACAGCCGTCCATGTCGGGGCTGTTCTGGCAGTCGCAAGCAGCCAGAATCTGACGCGCCATTTTCAGCATATCCATCAAGTTCGATGGATCAGCCAGCAATGTGTGCAGGTATCCGGTACCGCCAGGCACTGTATCGTAAAGCACAAGATAACTCGCACGCTCTACCGATTCAGGAATCGGTTCATCACTCACCGTAATATTTAGGTGATCAACCTTGCCACCGAAACGGCTTTTCAGGCCAAGCTGTAAAGCCGCGACAAACGACTGTATTTGCTCCTCGCGCTCGGCCAGTGAAAGTTTGGGCATTAAGATTCGAATGGCTTCTGATTCATATTGGCGATACAAATACAAACAATCGACAATGCCCGACGCATTGGTATCGCTGCCACTTTCAGCACTGGCTTTGCGATAGCTGCACTTGAACATATGCTCGGTTTGGTTTCTGCGGTGTTGTACCATGCCGCATTCTTTGCACAGCCTGAATCCTGGCCGCGCCAGTTCAACGCCTGCCACGTTAAACATTTGATCACTTCCACCTTGCTTGCCGAAATTAATTTCTTTAAACAAGGCCTTTTTGATAAATTCAAAACCGAATGGCCGGGTATCGGTTTTCATTGCGTAGGCATGAACAATATCCGCCGGATCAAAATCAATCAGCATTTGTCTATTATAAAAGGTTGGCTCCCGGGTATCGGAATCATCCCCAATAAATGCTTCATCTTCCCGGGTGTTTGCATAAACCTGTCGCAACTTCACCATCGGCATTAACTGCGAACAATTCGCCCACATCGGATCACCACATCGTGGGCAGGCGGCGTCCTTATCAACGCCATGAATACGCTCGCTGTAACTACAACCAGGGCATAAACGCCAGTATTCAAGATTTTCACCCCGCGCCATTTCAATGCGCTCGATTTTTACTTTTCGATTACTGGCGTAAAAGATGCTTTCTGGCGCAAGCTCACTTAACGCAGCCTGAGCAGGCCGGGAATATTCAAAAACCTTGCTATCGTATTCTGTGGCTTTATCACCCTCCAGCTTAACCGGCTTGCTTAAACGGCGGTAAATCACCGAACGCAGTGTCGTGCCTTCTTCAGGAAATGCGTAATTTGGCAGCAGGCCGTCGTCGGTTAAAAAATTAAGTGTATCTTTTCTGTTTAAATCCGTTTTCAGGCGCTTAATGCCTTCAAGTTCGGTATTAAGTGCGTTCTCCATTTCGTCTCGGGCTTCGTCTTTTGGCTTTTTCTTTAAGCTTCTCAGTTCGCTTTCTAAATCTTTTTGATGCTGAATAAAATTGGCGCGTTCTGTAACGACCTGCTTAATGCGATTCAGCAGGTAAATATGAAGCGCATCTTCAGCATCGGAGGTACCCAACAGATACGCTTTAAGCTTTTCACGGGTATCGGGCAATACATCGCTATCCAGTAAAGCGTTGAACTTTTCCCACAGTTCATCCCGGTGTTTGCCAATAAAATCCAACAGCGTATAGGGAAAGCGCTTCAGATCACGATGCTCAACAGCATCCAGCACTTTTTGCATAGAACCGGGAATAACCTGTTGGCCATCCAGACTGACTCCCCAGTGATCGAAACAAAACGCAAGTAATTGCCTGCGCAGAACCATACTCGCATTAAGGAAAATAGCCGGCGACTGTACATCGCCTGCCAGCATTTTGGTGGGATCGGCATAAAAATAAAGATCATGCGGGTGGCCATTAGCCAGGGTAAGCACGAAGGAATTGCCATCTTTTCTTCCCCCGCGCCCGGCTCTTTGCAGGTAATTTGCCTGGCTGGGTGGCACCGAACAGAGCAATACCGAAGACAGATCACCAATATCGATACCCATTTCCAGCGTTGGCGTTGCCGAGAGCAGGTTTTCATACCAATCTTGCCGGTGTTCAGGCTTTGCCATAAAGCGCTGCTCCAGCGCCTCTCGATAACTTCTTTCCAATAACGCGGTATGTTCGTGACCAATCACCCGCTTTATTTCGCCGTGGATATAAAAATTACGGTACAGGGATTGGCGCGGGTGTTTATTGGCCTCATACACATCTATGGCCTGATGCTGCCCCCTGTTGCCACCAAATGCCTGATCCAGTGAAGGCATGCCCGCTATCGAATCGACCCATTTATTCGGTAAATACCAGGAACCATAGGCACTGCTGGCGTCTGCATCTTGCTGTTGTGCGGATTCATCCGGCAGATTATCAGGGCCGGTTTGATGTAATCGCCTTAAACGAACAGCGGCTAAATCCACGGTAATAAACAAGTGATCAGGATTTAACGCCCAGGCTTTGTGCCCTTTGCGGGTTTCTTTGGCTAACAACAGGCCCGAGTTAACCAGCGAATGCATGATCAGTTTCAGCAAATCAGCCACAAAGTTATTATCAACCAACTGCCCGCTATCTAATAATTGCTGAACCCAACGGCTATACCATGTGCTTTGTGTGTTGGGTGGCAATCTATCCAGCCCCTTTTCCGCAGCTTCACCTGGGAAACGTGGCAATATTGAATAATTACCGGTATCCGGCATAAATGAGAGGTTTTTCCGAGATAACAAATACCAATCGCCGCCATTTTCGATATAGCCTGCCATTAATGGATCGTAAAAAGCTCCCTGCCTTTTCATGCGCAGGGCAATCCCCCACAACATATACTGAGCGTTTTCTATGGGTAACGAATAGCCCAGTTTTTCGCGGGCAGTAGCCACCAGATCCTGGGCAGCCTGAGTAATCAGTTCAGGATTCCAATAAACCGTTGCAACACCTGTTCGCTCTAACGAACGGCCAATTAAGGATTTGATACCAAATTCAGATAAGGTCTCCCACACCAGGCGCTTTTTGATCTGATTGATTAAACGCCCGGGATTATCTAACCTGCCATTTTCTTTAAGCGCTAAATAATCCTCATGGGTTTGCATATTCGGCGGAATAAACTGGGTAATAAAATTCAGCTCAGAAAGCCGATCTTTATTATCCGCCTGGTGCAGCCAATATTCAGGAAGATAGTCAAACAGTGTAGCCAAGGGTATATCTTTATTCTGGCTGGCACAATAATGGGTAACTGCCTTTGCCAACGCCATACGCATATTATTTTGCCAGGTTCTTGCCGCGAAAAACCCGGCGCGATGCGCTGCATCCTGAACAGAATCCGAGAAAGCGATCAGCTTTTTATCGTCGTTGGTTTTATTGGCGAATAGCTGGTGAATGGCCACCGAACTTAAACTCGCCGCCCTGGCACCAAAAAGAATAAGACTACTGTTTGCCTGACAAACAGGGCACATTCGCTGACTTTCAAAGGTGGGGATACCGCCACGGCGGACGCTTTTATTCAGATCAGGCTGATAGACCCTGACAAGCGCTTTCTCCTGGCACGATTGACACTCGCCCGATGAGAGCTGCAAGTTTCCGCAATCACTGCATAAGTATTTCACCATGCCTTTCATGGGCGGCGGGTAGTTGGCACTTTTCAGGGGAAGCAGCACCCGCACCCGTTTATCGTTAGCGAAAAACCGGGTATAGATCAATCGCAAATCCTGCTCAATATGACTTTCACCCTGCTCAACAGCGGTTAGCCATGCGGTACTGTGGCATTCGTTGCACTGCACCGTTGGCAAATAGATCTCACCCTGCTTTTGATTATTCGCTCTGGATTTCAAATCATCGGAAAACTGCAACCGCACCGGTTTTTGCGGTGTATCGGTACCCACCCGGGCAACGATCCGGCGCAGTTCCCTTACCCATAATTGCAGCCGCACGGTGACAAATGGCTCGCCAGGATAGCGTTCGCCCCGGGCATAAGAAAGCAGCGCCAGTAACGACACCAACACCTCGGCAACCACGGCTTTTAACTGCGGCGGCACTTGCTTTTGTATTGCCGGAAGCATGTCGTTAATGGTGACTGGCCCGCGGCGGGCCACATACAGCAGATTATGCAGTAAAGGGTGTTTGCGTAAGCGCCGGCCTAATTCCTGGCGAGAGGCCATATCTTCAGGGTCGAGCCGCCACTCATCGCCAAAAAACAACTGCGTTTGCGCCACCAGATACCCATTCAGCGAATCATAATGGCCCGGTTTTAACTGCTCTGGCGTAAAGGATGGATCAAGCAGCATATACTCGATCATGCCTGAAAACTCGTCATGGCCCTCGCGGCGTTCGCCGATAATGCTCGTGCGATCAAAACGGGTATCGAAAATATTGGCGGCATAAGTCGCCAGATCATCCATTTGGGATTCGCTTCCCAGGGTTGCCGAAGTACCCACACACACCAGATTTTCCGCCTTTACATTAAGCCGGGCTTTTAACCGGCGGATCAACATAGCCAGATCAGAACCCTGAGCACCATCGAATGTATGCAGCTCATCAACCACAAGGTATTTAAGTAAATCCGGCGTGTTGTGCTGCCAAAGCGGTTGATCTTTTGGTCGCATCAGCAAAAAGTCGAGCATTTTATAGTTGGTCAGCAAAATATCGGGGGGGCTTTTTCGCAGGGTGTTTTTGCAGGTAATCACCTGCTTTTCCCCCATAAACCGGTTATTGCTGGCACCACCTACAAATAACCCCACGCGGATTTTGCCCTTTAATTCAGGGGTGGCGTGAATAACCTCGGCAAAGCGCTTGGCCTGATCCCCTGCCAAGGCGTTCATTGGGTATATAACAATGGCCTTAATACCGGGGGCCGGGTCTCGCTGGCAATGATCCAACAGCGGATAAAGAAAACACTCAGTTTTACCAGAGCCAGTTCCAGTGGCAACAATGGTACTTTTTTCTGCACCGCCACTGCGCAGGTTTGTCCATGCCTGCTGCTGATGGGCAAATGGGCTATGCTCGGTAGCAAACCCCGGAAAAATATCTTTACGCTCTGTGCTTTTGGCAAACGGTAAGTTAATCGACACATACGGCCCTTTAATAAAGGCTTCACCTTCATTCTGGGCATTCACCAGTTGCTCAAACTTGCCTGCAAATGGCCAGGTATCGGTTTCAAAACCGGTAACGATAAATTCCCGAAGGGATGTAGCAACATCCTGTGCCAGTAATCCGGGTATCATGCGGTGCTTCCTGTATTGTCTTCTTTGGCAAAGCGTTCTGTAAACACCTGCCATGCAATGCGATAGTCTTCCTCGCGATCAGGAAGGTAAAAAGGCGCAACGTAGGTTATGGTTTTTTCGCGCGGGCCGCCCGGCAAGGTATCGTCAGTAACGGTGCGATAAATTTTTGTGCCATCGGGAATCTTTGCCTGGCCATAGCTTTGGCCGCTGGCGTAATTAACACGGCGGCCTTTTTCGGCTGGGGCCGGTTGCGGGCAAATATCCAGCCAGCCCACGACCTTTGTTTCGCTGCGGCCATCGGGGTATTCCAGTTGCACGGGTTGATCTTTTTTACCCGCTTTGCGGGGAAAACCCACCCCCACCAGGCCTTTACTGGGGGTAAAAATAATACGGCCATTTTGATCGTAGTAAGTTTCCCGTTCGTATTGGCGCATCACGGGGAATTGCACGCGATAGATAGTCAGGAGCTCTTCAAGGGTCAGGCCCAATGCGATAGCGACCAGTACATCAATTTCCAGCAATGCCTGACGGCGTTCGAAGTCGGTTCTGAGTGCTGCCCCGGGAAACCAATTTTCACTTAAATTTATAAAATACTTTTTATTTAATAAACTGCTTTTCTTAGTCCAATTATCTGTAGAACTACTTAAATCAAAACTACTTTTCCACAAGTCAGCATAAACCGAAGATAAAGCCGTTATTCCGAGAGTCCTAGCTTTTATATAATCATTGAGAACATATGGAAATGCAATTAATTGATTACCATATAAATCAGACTTTCCAGTTGATTTTAGAAAGAAATCATAAACAATAGAATGAGACAGCCCGGTAAAGTTAACTAATACATTTACATCTCGAATTACAGTAGAAACGGCTGTATTAATATGCCCTACACACTTAGGCATAATCGTACTAATAAACGATCTTTCAGAAGAAGCCCCAAACATTCGTCTATTCACAAATCGATAATACTCCGTCACCCTTTTAGGCTCCGTCTCCCCTTCATCTATCCAGGGCACTCGTGGTATTCGGCGATTATATTCAGCCGCATCGCAGGCAGGAATATAATTGGTGCGGGGTAAATAATCTGCTGGCAGGTCGGTGAGGTCGAGAATATCGTAATGGCCTTTTTCGGTACATATTGCTCGTGGAGTTTTATAAAAAGGGGTTCCAACAAAAAAATGCGGGCCTGAAAGAACCCATTGCTCAGGTGATTCGGCAAACCGGGTTTGGCGCTTAATGGTGCCATCACGCTGCGCATAAGTTTCATCGAACATAACCGTTGAATAATACTCGCCTTTTAAATCCCCCAGGCGCTTTGGCTGGGCGGCAAATTTTTCCAGCACCGAGATTAATTCTTGTGAATGAATGGCAGGCAGCCGTGCTTGTAATGCAGGAGTTCCAGCTTCATCGTAAAGCAATGCAAAGGTTTTTAGCATATCAATATTAACGGTAACAATACGATTACTATGCCCCAGTATATCCCAATTACCTTCATCATTTTTTATGCCCGGAACTGCACCAGACCCGTTGTGGCTAAAACAATTATCTACCGTTGATACGCTAAATATATTAGAAATATTCGAAAAACTATTCATACTTTTCTTATCAACAGAATAGACATTGATACTATATTTATTTCTGTCCCCGATAGGGAAAAGCATATTCTGATTCTGGAACTGAAAATGAAACCTTAAACGCGGGTAAACCTTTGCTCTTAACTCCCCGCCCTTGGGATCATCGTAGACTCCCTCCGGGTGTAAAAACCCACTTAAGCCCTGCTTATTGCCATAACGCCAAGCCTGCGGCAAAAAGCATTTATACAAATTGGTTTGAATGCCTTTTAATTCCGGGTAATTCTGGCTGGCATTTAAAAAGTTTTGCGTACCCTCGGCCTCGGTCAGCTCATTAAACCAGGCTTTTTCTAATGGCTCGCTGCGTTCAAAAGCCTGGGCGCGTTCGTCTCTTAATTAATATGGGTAAACCCCCAGCTGAGCTGGGGAGACTCGCATAGGTTTCACCGAGACCGCGGTAACGGTTACTTTCCATTCTCGACCAAGAGAAA
>PDWI01009542.1_pt1 | contig 11110 bp, 6 predicted proteins | sample 1430891 | NCBI WGS metagenome assembly PDWI01 (sample SAMN01162508, study PRJNA174530) | Oral metagenome, whole genome shotgun sequencing project. | biome: Marine environment; feature: Marine mammal; material: Swab sample of the gingival sulcus; isolation source: swab sample of gingival sulcus... | reverse complement strand
CGTAGAGTTCTCTCTCTTCTATGTCAGAAGGGAGCTTGCAGTAATATTCTACTGGCTCTAGTGTTTCAGGGTCGCGGTAAAGACCGACGTGACCAACTTTTGCCGTTGGTAAGAGGTTAAGGAAACCGTCAACCATGCCAAGACCTGCACGTAAAATAGGGATGATGCCCTGTTTTAAACCAGAGATAGTTTTGCCAGTTGTCTTTGTTAGAGGCGTTTCGATTTCTATATCTTCTAGTGGTATTTCACGCGTTACTTCGTATGCGAGTAAAAGCGATACTTCTTTGACTAGCTCGCGAAATTCTTTTGAGCCAGTACTGGCGTCTCTGATTACGCTGATTTTGTGTTGAATTAGTGGGTGATCCATTTCAAATACTTTACTCATAATTCTCTCCTTAGTTATTATTCATAGTTATTTGTATAACTATTGCCATAGTAATTAAAAGTTGTGTCATTCAGAGCTTGAATGTAGTGAAAGCGTAGGAATCTTACAACTTTTTTTATTTAATCCGCGCTAAGATTCCTACGTCGTTTTACTCCTCTGAATGACAGCGCGGATATGATTAACTCAATGTTATTAATAGTTAAGCGTTTTCTTCTATTTTTGTTATTTTATCAATGCGTCTTTGGTGGCGACCACCTTCAAATTCTGTTTCGAGATAGGCTCTAACAATGCGCTTTGCAAGGTCTTGCCCATGTACTCTGCCGCCAAGAGCTATCATATTGGCATTGTTGTGCATAGCAGTCATTTCTGCTGAGTAGACATCGCTAGGCAAAGCACAGCGTATGCCCTTTACCTTGTTTGCCGACATCATAATTCCTTGACCAGAGCCGCAAATTGCTATGCCTTTAACGCATTCCCCCTTAGCAACAGCACTAGCTAATTTATAGCCAAAATCTGGATAGTCGACAGACTCTTCGCTGTCTGTGCCGAAGTCTTTTACTTCGTATCCAATTTCCTTTAAATACGGCTTGATAATTTCTTTTAACCCATAACCGCCGTGGTCGCTTGCAATTCCTATAATCATACTAACCTCCATTATTATTAATTATATATAAACTAAGCTTAAAAAGCAAGGTTTATTGCTTTTTATGTTTTATTAATAATGCTCAATTTCTATGCGGTATTGCTCCTTTTCTTTGTCCCAAAAAACTCTGCAATTGCCAAATATTTCACCGTCACCAATCAGCCAAGATAGCTGGTTTAGACCAACATAGGTTTGATTGTCAATAGTATAGGCATCAAGATGCGCTAGCTCATCATCAACAGTTATTATTAAACTTGCTTTTTTAGCTATTTTATTTGTTTTATCCGTGCACTGTAGTTCGCTTCCCTTCGCTTTATAGGCTTCATTCTTTTTAAGTGCTATTCGTTTTTGCTTATCATCCCAGTTGATGGAAAACTGAACAGGCGTATTGTTGAGAATTCTTGCAATGTCCCTAAGTTTAAAGTAATTGTCATGATTGATTGCATAGGCTTGGACATTTTCAAATAGTTCATCACTGTCTTGATTTTCAGGCTCATAGTGGATTTTTATATTCAGTGGGCGGTATACCGCCTCAAATTGCTCCGTTGAAGTATATCTTTTTTGTTTTAAAATGCCTAATTTGCCATCTTTTTTTATCAAAACAGCGCCTTCGTTAAAATTACTATTTATTTCATAATTTAAGGGTAAAATGACGTCGCCTTTTGTGTTAATAAAGCCAGCTCTTCTTTTGTTGTCCACATCTTTATAAACCAAAGCTGCCCCTTGATGAAAATCATCGGCTAAGTCGTATTGTGCAGGAATTATTATTTTTCCTGTTGTATCTATATAGCCAAATTGATGGGTATTGTTATCATAAGCAGCGGCGAGTTTTTCGCTAAAAGCGGTAAATGGCAGTTCCGGTGTGAACAGTTTTTTACCTTCTTTATCGATGGCTTCACAGTGCGTTCCTACAGCGACATTATCTTTGTAGTCATAAACCTCGACGCTTGCTATGCCATCGTTAAAGTGCACATTGCGGTAATATTGGCAGGCGATTATTTCCTTGCCAGAAGTGTCAATTAAACCCCAGTTCTGATTTTGTCTAACGGCAGCTAGTCCGTCGGAATAAGGCATTATTTTTTCATAGGGGAGTATTTTGAATTCGCCCGACTTATTGACAACGCCCCATTTGCCATTTTTTGACACGAGTGCATAGTCATCGCTGAAATTATGGTAATCTCCTATTTCGTAATTTTCATTGACAGCGTTTATCTCTTCAAAATCATAGTCATAAGGGATTACTGTTTGTGCCTCTTTATCAATATAGCCGAGTTTGCCACCTACTACAACAGTGGCTAGTCCTTCGTTAAATTCTCCTGCGTGTTCATAATGAAAAGCGATAACAGTATCGCTCGCAGTATTAATATAGCCCCATTTGTTATTCTTTTTAACAGCGGCAAGACCATCGCTAAAATTTTGTGCTTTATCGTATTGGCAAGCAATTACTTCTTGCCCATTTTTATCAATATAGCCGTATTTACCATTTTTTTGTACACGCACAAGACCGTTATTAAAAGTATTTTTATAAATTGTGTTGTATTTGCTGAAATCGGCATCGTATCCGTCTAGCCACTGTATTGTTAAATCATTTGCTTTAAGCTCTTGGCGCAAGGGATTTTTGATTATCCCTATGTTGTTTTCTCTTTCTATGACGGCTATGCCATTTTTGAAGCTACCTCCTATAGGGAAGTCTATGATTTTTTTGCCTGTTTTATCAATCATATAGCCACTATTAAAAATGTTGTTAAAAGTATTATTATCCTTATTTCCGTGTACTAAGGCTAAGCCATCGCTAAATTCTTGTGCATCATCGTAAATAGCAGGAATTACCGTATTGCCATTTTTGTCGATATAGCCATATTTTTCGCCTATTTTAAAAGCGGCTAACCCTTCGCTAAAATCATCCATTTCATCGTAGATTAAAGGGATAATGAGTTCCCCTTTTTTATTAATAACACCAAATTTATGATTGTTAATAACAATTGCTCTATCTTCATTAAAATTAAAAACCTCATTGTATATAAACGGCACTATTATGCCGGCTTTTTTATTGATAAAGCCCCACTTACCATCTTTTTTAACAGCGGCTAGTCCTTGATTAAAATTCATCACGTAATCATATTGACAGGCAATGGCTATCTTAGCTGTTTTGTCAATAAAACCGTATTTGCCGTCTTCTATTGTTTTAGCAAAACCTTCATGAAAGTCAAAACGATTTGTTATCATTCCGCCACGCGTCATATCTTGATATTGAAATTGACAAGGTATCACTTGCTTTCCCGTTTTATCAATGTATCCGAGTTTGCCATTTTTCACGACGGCAGCAAGACCATTGTTAAAATTGCTAACGTATTCATATTGGCAAGCGATGACTTCTTCTCCGTTTTGATTGATAAAACCCCAATCATTGTTAGTGTTTTGAGCAGCTAAAAGCTCTTCGGAAAATTCATGCCACGCTAGGCAGTATTTTGATTGTAAGGGAAGAATAATATTGCCATTAGTATCGATTACGCCCCATTGTTGTTTTTGAGAGACAACCAGTTTGTTTTCTGAGGGCGCGTTACTAATAAAGTCATAGTGGACATTTAGCCATTTAATGTCGAGTTCACTTTCTGTTAAGGCAAAGCTGACATTGTTGCCTATAAGTAGGCATAGCGTGATAAAGAAAAAGCTAATGATTTTGATTACATTTCTCATTATTTTACTCTCCTTATTATAAAAGCTTGTAATTCGCCGCTTTTAATAAGCGGTTCATGACGGCGAGACCTATGTCTTCTGCCTTGACTGCCTTAACTAAAACGATGTCGTAGCCGTCTTTATCGGCACGGCGAAAATGGGCGTATAAGTTTTGCGCTAAGCTTTCTGCGTTTTCGTTTATTACTAGTATTTTTTTGCTCTTAAAATCAGATACTATGGTATCTATTTCTGCTTGAGTGTAGTGTTCGCTAATGACATAAACTTCTGCTTTTGGTGCATAGTGTTTGTATTTCATGCCAGGGGCAAGCGGTTTTAATGTTTGACTTTGTTTTAGTAAACTAGGGTCTAACTCTGTTCCTTTTACTACTTCTCTTAGCATTTCTAAGGTGATAGTTCCTGGTCTTAAAATCACTGGATAATCACCAAGCAGGCTGACAACGGTCGATTCTATACCGAAAACGCCTGTGTCGCCCGTTAATATCATATCGACTCTGCCGTCTAAGTCGGCGGTTACGTGCTCTGCCCTCGTTGGACTAGGTGAGCCCGATAAATTTGCCGATGGGGCAGCGATTGGTACGCCTGCTAGTTCAATTAAGCGTCTTGCGCCCTTATGGGCAGGCATACGCACAGCAACGCTATCAAGCCCTGCGCTAATAATGTCAGGTACGAGCTGACTTTTTTTAAAAATCAATGTTAGCGGGGCAGGGAAGAAGGCGTTGATCAACTTTTCTGCTGTTTCTGTAATTTCCATTGTTAACTCTGCTAATTGCTCTATGTGCGCTATATGTAGAATTAGCGGATTGTCTGCTGGTCTGCCTTTAGCGGCAAAAATCTTTTTGCAGGCATCGCTATTTAAACCATTTGCGCCTAAGCCGTAGACGGTTTCTGTTGGAAAAACGACGGTGCCGTTATTTTTAATAAGTTCTGCCGCTATTTGTAGTGATATCTCATTTAGTTCTGCTATTTTAGTCATTACTGCGCTGCTTTCATACTGAGCGAGACTTTTCCCCTTGCACTATCGACAGCCAATACTTTAACGCTGACGATATCGCCGACAGCAACGATATCCATTGCTTTTTTGACGAATTTATTGCTAAGTTCAGAAATATGCACTAAACCTGCTTGTTTTAAGCCGATGTCGACAAAGGCGCCAAAGTCGACGACGTTTCTGACTGTTCCCTTTAACAACATACCGATTTCTAAATCTTCTATTTTAAGCACATCACTGCGTAAAATCGGCGCAGCGATTTCGTCGCGTGGGTCGCGCGCAGGTTTGTCGAGTTCGTTTAATAAGTCATTTATTTGTAATTCGCTTGTTCCTAGTTTTTCTGCTAATTTGTCTATGCCAAATAGCGTGGCTTTGGCTTTTGCACTAGGGTTTAAGTGCCCTATATGTTCTGCTTCTATATTAAGTAGCTCCATTAACTGATAACAGAGTTTGTAGCTTTCGGGATGAACTGCTGTGTTGTCGAGTGCTTCTTTTGGATTGGCAATGCGTAAAAAGCCAGCCGCTTGTTGAAAGGCTGCTTTGCCTATGCCCTTGACTTTGAGTAAGTCTTTGCGACTTGTAAAGCTAACGCTATGTCTATAACTCACGATTTCTTTTGCCGTTTTAGCACTGATGCCCGCAATGTAGCTGAGTAGCGCTTCTGAAGCTGTGCTGAGATTGACGCCGACGCTGTTAACGGCATCTTCTGTAATGCCAGTTAAGACTTCGTCTAGTCTTTTTTGGTTGACGTCGTGTTGATACTGCCCGACGCCTATTGCCTTGGCTTCTATTTTCACTAGCTCTGATAGTGGGTCTTGCGTGCGTGCAGCAATGGAGATAGCGCCGCGAATAGAAACGTCGATTTCTGGATATTCAGCGGCAGCTAGTGCCGATGCCGAGTAGACAGATGCGCCCGCTTCACTTACTATGATATAATGAACTTCTCTGTCTGTTTTCTTTATCACATCGGCGACGAATGCTTCTGATTCACGACTAGCTGTACCATTGCCAATAGCAATTAAATCGACATTGTATTTTGCGATGAAATCGAGCATTACTTTACTGGATTTAATGGTGTCGTTGTGTGGCTTGGTTGGGTAAATGGTGGCATAGTCTAAGAGCTTGCCTTTTTTATCCAGTACCGCCAGTTTGCAACCCGTTCTATAAGCGGGGTCAAAGCCTATGACGACCTTATCTTTTAGCGGCGCACCTAGTAGTAATTGTTTTAAATTAAGGGCAAAGACATTAATTGCCTGTTCCTCTGCTTTGGCGCTGAGCTCAGAGCGCAGCTCTCTTTCCAGAGCAGGTAAAATCAGACGCTTAATCGCATCTTTGAGTGCAGTTTCTATGTATTTGTTGTAAGTTTCTAATGTTAGCGCTTTGTCCTTTACTAGTTCTAAGCAGCGCTCTTTATCGATGTCGACTTTGACTTTTAATTTATTTTCTTTTTCGCCCCTGTTGATTGCCAGTATTCTGTGGGCGGGAATATTCTTTGCCAGTTCACTGTAATCGTGATAGATTTCGTAGAGATTATCGTCTTCTTCCTTGCCTTTGGCGCTGATGATGAGCGCGTGTTCTTGCACGAATTTACGCAAAACAGCTCTGATGCTCGCATCGTCAGAAAAGTCTTCTGCTATGATGTCAAGCGCACCATTTAAAGCGAGTTCAGTTGTTGTGATTTTATCGTTTAAATAGTTTTGAGCAAGTTGTTCTATTTCGCTTTCGTTGTTATTTTTATATATAGCTTGTGCCAGCGGTTCTAAACCTTGCTCCTTGGCAATCATTGCCCTCGTGTGCCTTTTTGGCTTAAATGGCAAATAAATATCTTCTATCGCATTTAGTTTATCTGCTTTGTTTAAGGCTTTTTCAATAGCGGGCGTCATTTTTCCCTGCTCGCTAATGAGGCGGTGCACTTCTGCCCGCCTTTTTTCTAATGCTCTTAAATTTGTCAGTTTGTCATTTAACTCACGAAGGACATCGTCGCTAAGAGAGCCAGTCACTTCCTTGCGATAACGGGCAATAAAGGGAATTGTATTGCCCTCGTCAATCAGCGCTATCGTTCGCTCGACTTGCCCTACGCCGATGTTTAATTCACTTGCAATAATTTTAGTTATATTGTTCATATTAATCCTGTTTCTGTTCATCCATTCCCGCGCTAAGATACCTACGTCCTCACTACGTTCGTCCTCTGTATGACAGCGCGGGAGAAAGCTGTGCTGGCGTTTGTCAAAAGTTCCGTTATCATTATTAAACGGCACTTTGTTTCAAACGCCGAGTAGAGCGTTTCAATCGCTATGAGTTACCATTGTTTAAATATGCTATCATAAACTGGTCAAGGGCGCCATCCATAACACTACTAATATTATTGCACTCCTCATTCGTTCTATGGTCTTTCACCAGTTGATAAGGCTGAAAAACATAAGAGCGAATTTGACTGCCCCAAGAGATTTCCGAATAATCGCCTTGTATATCTTCGATTTTTTCTTTGTGTTCTCTTTCTTTTAAGTCAATCAGCTTGGCTTTGAGCATTTTCATCGCCGTATCTCTATTGCTAATTTGTGAGCGCTCGTTTTGACATTGTACGACAATGCCCGTCGGTAAATGCGTAATTCTAACAGCAGAATCCGTCGTGTTGACGTGCTGTCCGCCAGAACCAGATGAACGGTAAGTGTCGATTTTTATATCGTCGCTATTGATAATAATATCCTCGTCATTGACGAGCTCTGGCAATACATCGACGGCGGCAAAGGACGTGTGCCTTTTGCCCGACGAGTCGAAAGGCGACATTCTCACTAATCTGTGCACACCTTTTTCCGATTTTAAATAGCCGTAGGCATTGTCGCCGCTATAGAGTATACTCACGCCTTTGATGCCCGTGTTATCATCAGGTGTATAGTCTAAAATTTTCATTTTGTAGCCATGTTGTTCGCCCCATCTAAGATACATGCGGTAGAGCATATCTGCCCAGTCCATTGCATCGAGCCCGCCGCTACCAGCGTGAATGGAAACGATGGCGTTGAGCTGGTCAAATTCGCCAGTGAAACGCGCTTCCAGCTGCATTTTTTCAATGTTTACCGTAATCGTTTTTAGTCCGCTTTTAAATTCCTTTGCCATACTTTCGTCTTTTTCGGCGAGGGCGAGTTCGGCTATGATTTCCAATTCCTCTAATTTTTCATCTATATTATTATAGTTATCAATTGTCGTTTTGAGCTGTTTTTGTCTTTGTAAAGTGTGGGCAGACTTTTCCTGATTATCCCAAAAATTGGGCTCTTGAATAGCGCTTTCCAGCTCTTTTAATTGATTTTGTTTTTGAGCCAGGTCAAAGTGAATCACCCAACTCTTTTAGGCTTACGCGCAGCGCCTTCAGCTGCTGCTGCCCTTGTTCAAATAGTAGCATCATCTATTCCTTTTCTATTCTTGATTTCATAAAGCGTTTCCCCGCGTTAAGATACCTACGTCGCTTTGCTCCTCTGTATGACAACGCGGGTTGATTGAATAGTTACGTTTGTTTTTGTAATTATAATGACAGCGTGGGTTATTCAGCACTCTCAACACTTGCGCCTGCTCTTCCACAGCACTTTTTATATTTTTTACCACTACCACATGGGCAAGGGTCGTTACGTCCGACTTTGACTTCTTTTCTGACAAAAGTTTTTCCTTTGCCAGTAGAACCAGCGGCTTTTGCTTCGTTGAGGCGGCTTTGAACTACGTCTTTGTGTTCTGTTTCAATTTTAGCTGCCTGCCTATTGGTTGTTTCCGTCGTGATGCTCGCGTGGAATAGAAGTCTAACCGTATCTTCTTTAATTGACTCTATCATTTCGCCAAACATCTCAAAGCCTTCAATTTGATAGGCTTTAATCGGGTCTTGTTGACCGATAGCACGGAGACCAATACCTTGTTTGAGCTGATCCATAGCGTCGATGTGGTCTATCCATTTGTCATCGACAACTTTCAAGAGGATATAGCGTTCGATTTCACGCATTTTTTCAGCAGGCATTAGTTTTGTTAGCTCGTCATAACGCTCTTTGACGTCTTGGAAAATTTCTTCTTTGAGCGTATCGAGCGTTTTGTCTTTATAGTCTACTAAGTCGTAGTGCTCTGTGAAGAAAACATAATTTAAGTGTTCTTCCATTGCTTTGATATTCCAGTCGTCAACAAAGGTTGAGTCGCTGGTATGGGCGGATACAATATTGCCAATTACATCTTCTGCCATAGACCAAACGTAAGCTTGAATATCTTCGCCGTTTAATACTTTTTGTCTTTCTTCATAGATAATGCTACGTTGTCTATTCATAACATCGTCGTATTGTAATACGTGCTTTCTAATGCTGAAGTTATGACCTTCCACTTTTTTCTGTGCATTTTCAATTGAGCGTGTAAGCATGCCCGCTTCGATTTTGATTTCTTCGTCCATGCCGAGTTTTTCGACCATAGCCTTCATTCTATCCGATAAGAATAGACGCATTAAATCGTCATCGAAAGAGATGAAAAATTGCGTTGACCCCGCATCGCCTTGACGACCAGCACGACCTCTAAGCTGATTATCGATACGCCTTGATTCGTGTCTTTCTGTACCGATGATGTGCAATCCGCCAGCCGCTTTTACTTTTTCCGCTTCCGCATCTGTTTCTTCTTTATATTTTGCTAAAATTTCTTGATATTTTGCTTTTGCTTCATTGATTTCTTCATCGTCAAAATCTAGCGGCGAGTCGACTTTAAGGAGTATACTCTCGGCATAACCGAGTTTACGCATTTCTTTCATTGCCATAAATTCAGCATTACCGCCGAGCACGATATCTGTACCACGACCAGCCATATTAGTGGCGATAGTGACAGCGCCAAAGCGACCAGCCTGAGCGACGATTTCTGCTTCTCTTTCATGGTGCTTAGCATTCAAGACTTCGTGTTTGATGCCGCGTTTTTTGAGCATAGAACTAAGGAGTTCTGATACTTCTATCGTAATTGTACCAACCAAAATCGGTTGTCCTGTTTGGTGTCTTTCTACAATATCACTAATTACCGCGTCGTATTTTGATTGCATTGTCTTGAGAATGACATCTTCCATATCGTTACGCGCTATCGGTTTGTTGGTTGGAATGACGACGACGTCCATATTGTAGATGTGTGTTAATTCGTCTTCCTCTGTTTTGGCAGTACCTGTCATACCAGAGAGTTTGTTATACTGCCTAAAGTAGTTTTGTAATGTGATTGTCGCTAGTGTCTGCGATTCTTTTCTAACTTTAAGTCCTTCTTTGGATTCTATCGCTTGGTGGAGACCATTAGAATAGCGTCTGCCGTTCATCAAGCGACCAGTAAATTCGTCGACGATGATGATTTCGCCATCTTTAACGACATAGTCAACATCTCGTTTCATCAAAAAGCGCGCGCGCAGAGCCTGATTAATATGGTGGGAAATCTCCATATTGTCAGGGTCTGATAAGTTCTCTATTTTAAAATATCGTTCGGCTTTGACCACACCGCTTTCATCTGTTAAGACGATGGATTTTGCTTTTTCGTCTATACTGGTATCTTCTTCTTTGGATAGCGTTTTAACGAATTGGTCAGCCATATCGTAAAGCTGTGTCGATTTTCTACCGCTACCAGAAATAATCAGTGGTGTACGCGCTTCGTCGACTAAAATACTATCGACCTCGTCGATGATGGCGTAGTTTAGAACGCCTTGTACTCTTTGTTCCGCTTGAACGACCATATTATCGCGAAGATAGTCAAAGCCAAACTCATTGTTTGTACCGTAAGTGATATCGCATTGGTATTGCGTGCGTCTATCGGCGCCTTTGACATCGTTGGTTAAACAGCCTACTGTTAAGCCTAAAAATTCGTGAACTTTACCCATCCAGTCTTTATCACGCTGGGCGAGATAATCGTTGACTGTGATAACGTGTACGCCATCGCCAGTTAAGGCATTGAGATAAGAAGGCAAAGTAGCAACGAGCGTTTTACCTTCACCAGTACGCATTTCAGCAACCCTACCTTGATGCAAGACAATACCGCCTAAAAGTTGTACGGGATAGTGTTTCATACCTAGCGTTCTAACGGCAGCTTCTCTGACGACAGCATAAGCTTCAACCATAATGTCATCAAGGCTTTCGCCGTCAGCTAGTCGTTGTTTAAACTCTGGTGTTTTTGCTTTTAATTCGTCATCGCTGAGCGCCTGCATTGTATTGTCTAGCGCTTCGATTTTAGCGACGGTTTTCATTAGTTGTTTGATTTCTTTATCGGCTAAGCGATTGGAAATCCACGTTTGAATACCCATAAATTCTCCTTAGTGTTTATAAAATGGTAACTATTCAGTCAATATGCTAAACCGTGTCATTCTGAGGGCGTTAGCCCGTGAGAATCTTACGGTTTAGTGTAAAATACTCGCGCTAAGATACTC
>PDWI01010586.1_pt1 | contig 11111 bp, 8 predicted proteins | sample 1430891 | NCBI WGS metagenome assembly PDWI01 (sample SAMN01162508, study PRJNA174530) | Oral metagenome, whole genome shotgun sequencing project. | biome: Marine environment; feature: Marine mammal; material: Swab sample of the gingival sulcus; isolation source: swab sample of gingival sulcus... | reverse complement strand
GCGTCGACCAATGCTTTAAGTTCGTCAAAGACCTCTGCCATTGGCACTTTTTTGATGACTTTGCCCCTTTTAAAGAGCAGCATTTCGTCGACGCCACCGGCTAGTCCAATATCGGCTTCGCGCGCTTCGCCAGGACCGTTCACCGCGCAGCCCATTACCGCTACGGTAATCGGCTTATCGACGCCGGCGAGCTCGCGTTCGACGCGCTCCACCAATTCGGCGAGGGCGACATTACAGCGTCCGCAGGTTGGACAAGCGACGATATTTATGCCAAAGCGGCGGCGCTCGGTCGCCCCTAATATTGCCTTGGCGACGTCGATTTCATTGAGCGGGTCGCCAGTTATCGAAACGCGCAAAGTGTCGCCAATGCCGTCCAGCAGCAAACTGCCGATGCCGACGGCGGACTTAATACTGGCTTGAAACAGCGTCCCCACTTCAGTGACGCCGAGGTGTAGTGGATAATGACTGCGCGCCGCCATTTCGCGGTACGCCGCCACTGTTGCGGCGACGCTAGAACTCTTTAGCGAGACGACGATGTTGTCGTAATTGCACTTTTCGACGAGGGCGACGTGTTTTAAAGCGCTCTCCACCATAGCGGTCGGCGTCGGACCGCCGTACTTATCGCGCAATTCGCGCTCTACCGAACCGGAATTGACACCGATGCGCAGCGGAATATTGCGCGCTTTTAGCGCTTCGACGACGCTTTTTACGCGCGCGAAACTGCCGATGTTGCCGGGGTTAATGCGCACTTTGTCGACGCCGCTATCAATTGCCTTTAACGCCAATCGATAGTCGAAGTGAATGTCGGCGACGAGTGGTATTGAAATGCTTTTTTTGATGTCGCCTAGCGCTTCAGCCGCAGTCATATCGGGCACGGCGACGCGCACGATTTCGCAGCCCCTCGCCGTAAGCGCCCTAATTTGTTCAATTGTCGCTGCCGCATCGCGCGTGTCGGTCGTCGTCATCGACTGTATGCTTATTGCGGCGCCGCCGCCTATTGCGACGTTGCCGACGCGCACTTGTTTTGTTTGTTTTAACATAATTCATTCCTAAACCCAGAATATAACTGTTCAATCGAAAGGTACTGTACAGAAATCAAATTAAAATAATTTAACGATATCGTTGTAAACGGCAAAGAGCATTAATAGCATTAATAGCGCAAAGCCGATCAAGTGAATTTTTTCTTCGATAAACGCCGGTAATTTTCGTCTAAATATTATTTCCAGTGTTATCAACAGTATTCTGCCACCGTCGAGCGCCGGAATCGGCAGCAGATTCATAATGCCCAAATTAATTGATATAATCGCCATAAACGCCAAGAAGACAATCGGTCCCTGACGCGCTGCGTCGCCCGATATTTTAGCGATGCCAATTGGTCCCGCCAAGTTATCGCGCGACACTTCGCCACTGATCAATTTGGGAATAAACGAAACGACCATTTTAGTGGAATCCCAAGTCTTGACGACTGCCATATTAAACGATTCTAAAGGCGCCGTGCGCAGCTTTTGACGCACGCCAATGACATAGCGATTGTCCTCTTCTTCGCGAATTGGTTGCAATTTCATTTCCAATTGCTGTCCCTCGCGCAACACCTGCAGGGTCACCGCAGCACCATTTGACTGCTTTACCGCATCGACGATACCCATCCAGTCCGCAACTGGCTGGTCGTCTATTTGAACGATTTGATCGCCCGCCTGTAAGCCCGCCTGCTGAGCTGGCAAATCGGCAATTACCTCGCCGATAATATTTTGGTTGGTCGGAAAGCCCTGTGCTAGAAATATGATAAAAAACAGTACGATTGCCAACAAAAAGTTCATCGCCGGACCGGCGAAGATAATCAGCAAGCGCTGCCACGCCGGCTTGTTGATAAAGCTGCGCGGGTCATCGCTACTCGGTTCGTCTGGAGCCGCTTGCGCCGCGCCGTGTTGAACGGTTTCGTCGAGTTCTTTGTCGACGCCGTCCTCGCCTAGCATTTGAACCGCCCCACCAATCGGCAAGGCGCGCAGGCTATAAGTCGTCTCTTTGCCCTTATACTGATATATGACCGGTCCCATGCCAATCGAAAAATCTCTCACGTATACACCGCACGCCCGGGCGACCAAAAAGTGCCCCAGTTCGTGTATGAATACCAATACGCTAATGACAATAATAAAACTGATAATCGTCACCATGTTAATCACCTCTCACAAATCGCCGCACCGCGGCATCTGTCTGAACGACATCGTTCAATTGATAATCTGTTATCACTGAAAATTTATCTAATGCTCGCTCGACGCCGCGCGCGATGTCGAGAAAACCTATTTGCCCCATTAAAAATTGCTCTACTAAAACTTCGTTTGCCGCATTTAATATACACGGCGCTGTACCGCCCGCAGCGAGCGCTCGATACGCCAACTGCAAGCAGGGAAACGTCTCAAAATCGGGCTGATGGAATGTCAGTGTCATCACCTCGCCGAGCGACAAGCGCTTTAAGGTCGTCGCTTGGCGATCGGGATAGTGCAGCGCATAGTGAATTGGCAACTGCATATCCGGTAAGCCAAGTTGCGCCATAACGGAGCTGTCGCAATACTGCACTAAGCTGTGCACGATCGACTGCGGGTGAACGACGACGTCAATATTGTTGTGGTCGACGCCAAATAGCCAACGCGCCTCAATGACTTCTAGCCCTTTATTCATTAAGGTCGCCGAATCGATGCTAATTTTTTTACCCATATTCCACTTCGGATGCTTCAGTGCCTCGCGCGCGGTAATCGCAACGAGTTCCGCTTTACTTCGTCCAAAAAAAGGGCCACCACTGGCAGTCAAAATGATTTTTTCGACGGCTTTTTTAGGATTGCCCTGTAAGCATTGAAAGATTGCGCTGTGTTCGCTGTCGACGGGAATAATCTCGGCAGCGTACTGCGCCGCTAACTGCATAATTTTTTCGCCGTAAACGACTAATGTCTCTTTATTTGCCAAGGCGATCCGCTTAGACCGCTTAACCGCCTCGATGGTCGGTAACAAGCCAATTGAACCGACGACCGAGGTCAATAAGACGTCGTAATCACACTGTGCGGCAAATTCGACGAGCGCCGCCTCACCGCTGGTAATCTTAACTGCGGTATCTGCCACTAGGTCCCTCAGTTCGCGATACTTTGCGGCGTCTCCGATATGTAACCACTGCGCGCCGCATTGGCAGTATTGTTCATATAATAGTTTTACATTCGACATACACGCCAAACCGGTAATTTGAACGCCTTTGCCGACAATCGACAACGCCTGTTTGCCGATTGAACCAGTAGAACCGATAATTGCTAACTTCATAATTTTCCTCAATTGTGAAACCAAACGTAAACAAAGACAATCAACGCGGTAAAGAGAATTGAGTCCAAGCGATCCAAGGCGCCACCGTGACCGGGAATAATATCGCCGAAGTCTTTTATTTTACAATAGCGTTTAATTTTTGATGCCGTTAAGTCGCCAACTTGCGAGGCTATCGATCCGATAAACGCCAATAAGAACATGTCAAAATAGCTAATTCGCGGCAGCCATAAGTAAGCGAATACAAATGAACTCAAAATGCAGCCAACTACGCCACCAATTGCACCTTCAACGGTTTTCTTTGGGCTAACCGCCTCAATCAACTTGTGCTTACCCATTGTTTTGCCGACAAAATAGGCAAACAGATCAGTGCTAATCGCCAGTTGAAACGGCAACCACATGTAATTGTCAGGTCGCTTTGACAACTCTACTATCAAGGCGATTGGAAAGACGATATAGATAATACTGAATATTGTAATCATCACATCAATCGCTTCGTGTTTAGTGAACACGTGATACGCCATCACCATAAAAAACATCAGAAAGACGACGATTAAGGCGATTTTAAAATTGTGAATGTCATAAAAAGTATAGGCGCCAAGTATAAGTAACGTCATTACAATGCCCAAATTGGTCATTGGATTATAACCGGCGTTGCGATAAGCGCGACTGAGTTCGAGCACTGACGGCACGGCAAAAGCGAGCGCCAAAACAATTACCCAAGGTCCTCTGATATATAAGAAGAACCAAGCTAATGACGCCATGACTACACCGCTCAATACGCGCTGCATTGAATTGTTTGTCATACATTCTCCTAATGCGGCTAAACACCGCCAAAGCGACGTTCTCTACCACAATAAACTGCAATACAATTATCTAGTAATGCTCGGCTAAAATCCGGCCAATGACACTCGACAAAGACGAATTCGCTATAGGCGCTTTGCCATGGCAAAAAGTTGCTGAGGCGCTGCTCGCCGCTCGTCCTAATAATTAAATCGGGGTCGGGCATATCCGCCGTGTACAAATAGCGCGCCACTGTGTCGACGTCGATATCGACTGCCGCCAAGTCGTCTTCGATTATGCTTTTAATCGCGTTGACGATTTCTTGTCTGCCGCCATAATTAATGCAAATGTTAAACTTTAAGCCCTTGCCCCCTGCAGTTTTGCGTTCAGCTGTACGCATCGCCTCGCGCTGCAGCGGCGGCATACCGTCGATATCGCCTAAAAATTTTAACGACGTACCACTCTCGATTAATTCGGCAACGCGGTCATTGCAGTAGTCGACCAATAGTTTAAACAAAGCGCTAACTTCGGCTTTGGGGCGACGCCAGTTTTCAGTTGAAAAGGCGTAAACAGTCAAATGGGCTAAGCCGAGTTCACCGGCATAGCGCACGATGTCGGTTAATACCTCACCGCCCTTTTTGTGCCCGGCAACGCGCGGCAAGCCCTTTGACTTAGCCCAGCGACCATTGCCATCCATGATGATGGCAATGTGCTGCGGAAATTTTTTTGCATCTTTACTAGACATATAAGTGTTATCTCTAAACTTCCATGATATCGGCTTCTTTTTCCTCGAGCATTTTGTCGATGGATTCAGAAAACTCGTCGATAGTATTTTGTACTTCTTTTTCAGCGCGCTCTAAATCGTCTTCGGTGAGTTCGTTGTTCTTATTCATTTTTTTGAGTTGGTCGTTGGCGTGACGGCGCTCATTGCGCAGTGCAACCTTGGCATCTTCAGCCATTTTCTTGACCATTTTAACTAACTCTTTTCTGCGCTCTTCAGTTAAAATCGGCATCGCAATGCGAATGACTTTGCCGTCGTTTGACGGATTTACGCCCAAATCAGCCATTTGAATGGCGCGCTCAATGTCGGAAATAACCGAAACATCATAGGGTTGTACCTGGATTAGGCGCGGCTCCGGCGCCGAAATATTTGCCATTTGCTTAAGCGGCGTATCGGTACCGTAATAAGATACGACGACTCTATCCAAAATGTGTGGATTTGCTCTGCCCGCACGTACGGAAGACAGTTCGTCCTTTAATACGCCCAAGGTCTTTGTCATTTTTGTTTTCAACTCATCGTGAACTTTAACGTGCATTAAAAAGCCTCCTTTATTATCGTTCCAATCGTTTCTCCTAAAACTACGCGTTTGATATTCTCAGTGTTCTTTAAGGCAAACACCATAATCGGAATATTATTTTCCATGCATAGGGTCGCCGCTGTTTGATCCATGACGCCGAGGCGCTGATCGATAACTTGATTAAACGTAAGTCGGTCGTATTTGATGGCATCTTTGTCAACTGCGGGGTCGGCGCTGTAGACGCCATCTACTTTTTTAGCCAACAGTATAACTTCTGCTGAAATCTCCGCCGCGCGCAGCGCCGCCGTCGTATCCGTCGAAAAGAACGGGCTGCCCGTACCGGCCGCAAATATAACGACGCGACCCTTTTCCAAGTGACGTGTGGCGCGCCTCTTTATATAGGGTTCGGCGATCTGGCGCATTTCGATTGCACTCATCACGCGCGACGGTACGTCCATATTATCTAAGGCGTCTTGAATTGCCAACGAATTAATCACCGTCGCAAGCATTCCCATGTAGTCGGCAGTAGCGCGATCCATCGCCTCGCTCGTTCTACCGCGCCAGAAATTGCCACCGCCGATGACGACGGCTACTTCAACGCCCATTTCGACCAAACTCTTTATCTGCTCAGCCACGCCATTGACCATGTTTTGATCAATGCCATTGCCCTTGTCGCCGGCGAGCGCCTCGCCACTTAACTTTAATAATATTCTCTTGTATGCGATTTCCACTATTACACCTCCAGTTTATCCCAGCCCCTTAACGGCAATCTGCCAAAAGCGCTCGAAGATTTTATAATGCCGTAAATCATCTGGGTTTATACTATTATACACTAAATCCGACCAAAAATCTCGTAAAAAAAAGGAGCAAATGCCCCTTTTGTAATTTTACTTTTCTTGCGCTTTATTGGCAAACTATTTTATCTCAAACTGTAGACATCTGCCAGTGTATAAAAATGCTATAGAATCTAATAATAACCGCTTTTATCTTAAACTTTAACAAGAACTTTAATATGAAAAGCGGTTTGTAATAAACACTAAATTCATAGCCTATTCTGCCGATAAAAAGAATAAGTCAAATATGTAGGCTACTGACATCATTAGCAATATAATTACTAAAGGCATACCGTGTTCATAGCGCCTGAAAGACCTTCATTTTGTGAGTAGATGTGTTTTAGATTCAAAGTTAATAAGGAGACCGATATGAAAAGTCGAAATCAAAAAAGTAAGAAAAATGAAATTGAAACTTCAATTTCAAGTAAGATATCTTTTACCGTCATCGCTTTATTGGTAATTGTATCCATAATAGGCGGCTTTATAATAAATAGTAAAGTCGTCAGCATTGTGGAAGATATGGTAAAAGAAGAGTTGTCTATAGAAGCGAGGGCGGCGGCGTCAGAAATAAATTCTTTTTTGACAGAAAAAGCTCAAATTGCAAAGATTATGGGCGAAACAGAATCTATCAGAAGTTACATAGAAAAATGCGAAACAATAACGGATAAAGATGAGACTAGAAATGTTCCCGAGTATCCATCGATTGTAAAGACGCTTCAAAATATAGAAAAGAGCGATGACGAAGTGGCACTTTCCTACCTCGCTTTAAAGAATAGCAACAACTTGATTACGAATGATGAAGACTACAAGGTCAGCGACGACTACGACTTAATGTCATACGATTGGTATAAAACGGCGGTGGAGAAAAAATCACTTTACATAACGACGCCTTTTGAGGATATCACAAATCACGCAATAACGACGACAATGGTTAACCCATTGTATGAAAACGGCAAAGATATCGGCGTTACCGGCGTAGATATTTCGATAGATACATTATCTGAGATTCTCGATAATGTAAAGATAGGTGAAGACAGCACCGTATTTATGATCGATAGTGCCGGATTAAACATATACCATCGCGATAAAAGCAAAATTTTAAAAGAGAATATATTTGATTCCTCTGGAAAAATCACTGAAATAGCTAAAAATATGGTTGCAGGAAAAACGGCGACGGAGCAGTATACTATTAACGGGGAGAAAAAATACATCTGTTACAATCCCATTCCCATCAGCAATTGGTCGGTAGCTGCAGCGGTTCCCGAGAATTATGTCAACTCTAAAACGAATGCGATAACGATTATTTTCATCATAATGTATTCGCTAACCTGCGTAATTTTAGGCTTGGCGGTAAATCTAGTAAGTAGAAGATTTTTGAAGCCGTTAAGTATTATACAAAGTGCAATGGATAAGATTTCAAACTATAATTTGGATGTATCAGAAGAAAGTGCAAAAGCTGAAAAATGGTTTGATAACCGCGATGAAATAGGTGCTACGCTTCGCTCTATTGGTCTTATGATTGAAAATCTAAAAGTAATCGTCAGCAATATATCGTCGCAAGCAAATAATACCGCAGCCACCGCCGAAGCGCTTACCGCTACTGCAAAGAGCACAAACGTAAGCGCCAGAGAGGTCGCCTTAGCTGTTGGAAATATAGCAGAAGGTGCGTCCGATCAAGCTAACGACACCACCAAAGCCGCTCAGAGTATTGAAGAAAACAGCAAATCATTAAATGAAATGATCGCGCTCCTCGAAGAATTAGCAGCGGTTACTCAAGACATTGACAGCAAAAAAGACGAAGGTAAAAACGCTTTAGAACAGCTCATTAAAACTGGAAACAAGAGCAGAGCATCTGCAAGATCTGTCAATAAGATTATCGTAGAGACTAACGAAAGTGCAGAGAGTATTACCAAGGCTTCTGAAATGATTCAATCGATTGCCGACCAAACTAATTTGCTCGCACTTAACGCCGCAATCGAAGCCTCGCGAGCTGGCGAAGCCGGTAAAGGTTTTGCAGTTGTCGCCGAAGAGATTAGAAAACTCGCCGAAGACTCTTCGACGTTTACTGAAGAAATTAGAACTATTATTGCCGGACTTAAAGAAAAATCGCAAAGTGCAGTTGATATAATGGCCGAGGTTGGCATAATAGTAGAAGAACAGGATAATCAAACGATTATTACCCAAAATAAGTTTAATGACATTGAAGAAGCCGTTGAAAAGAGTAAAAGGGTCGTAGATAGGATTGGTGATAACTCTAAGACTATCGAAGAAAAGAACATTCAAATAACAAGTGTTATTCAGAATCTATCAGCTATCGCCGAAGAAAATGCAGCTACTACCGAAAAAGCTAGTGCTAGTGTAGATACGCAAACGCAGAGCATAAATGATATTTCAAACGCTAGTGGCAACCTAGCTGAAATTGCTTCAGATCTTCAAAATGAAGTAGCTCACTTCAAATTATAATTACAATCAAAATCGTCTAGGCAGACCGACTGGGAATGCCTAGACTTTTTTTATTTGTATCTTGTATCGTAACTGTTCAGTCAAAATGCGTAACGCTTAGTCATTTCAATGTTACCGGAATTATCCGGACGCGAACTCATGAGCGGTGTTTACGAAGTAAACATATACATAACGTCAGTGAATGAAGAGATCTCGCATTTAAAAGCGAGATTTCTCGATTTCGCACTTCGTGCTACACTCGAAATGACAACTTGACTGAACAGTTATAACCCGACCAAAAATCTCGTAAAAAAAAAGGAGCAATGCCCCTTTATAATATTTGTTGCGCGGTTCTTTGGTGACGAACCATTTTATTTTTCTATAACTTAAATGTTGCAACTTCGCTCTGTAATTCGCTGGCGATTTCTGCCAAATTTCCGCTGGCATTTGAAATGTCGTCAATTGACTTCGTCTGCGTTTCTACACTGGCGTTAACGTCGTCAGTAGTCGCGGCGTTTTCTTCTGCAATTGCCGATAAGTTTTGTATGACGCCGATTATTTGTGCGTTCTTTTCTTCAATCGACTTTGAATTGTCTTGAATTCTGTCGACGATTACTTTACTCTTTTCAACTGCTTCTTCGATTTCGTTAAACTTATCTCTGGTCAACTTATTCTGAATATCTGACTGATCAACTATCTTAACGGCATTTTTAATCCTATTAACCGCATTTTGAGACTTTTCTTTTAAGCCATCGATAATTACCATAATTTCTTCAGTGAATTTATTAGAGTCTTCCGATAGCTTTCTGATTTCCTCGGCGACGACGGCAAAGCCCCTACCGGATTCACCGGCGCGAGCGGCTTCGATTGCGGCGTTGAGCGCGAGTAAGTTCGTCTGGTCGGCAATCGATTGAATCATCTCAGAAGCCTTTGAAATGTTTTCTGCACTTTCGTTAGTCTCTACAATAATTTGATTGATATAGCGCGACTCTTCTTTGTTTTGTTCACTCAGTTTATTTAAGTCGTCGAGCGCCTCTTTACCTTCGTCTTTTTTATTGTTGATGTTTTCGGTTGCAATCCTGAGTTCTTCCAAGACATTCGTCATATCACTCAAGAGCGTCGCGTTCTCTTCGACGTTTTGCGCCGCTCTTATAGTGTCTTGTGCCTGTCCGTTAGCACCTTCCGCAATATTGCCTACGGCTGAAGCGACTTCTCGCGCACTTTTATTGGTACTCATAGCCGTGGCGGTAAGCTGTTGCGCCGTCGCCGCCGTATTGGTTGCGTGCGTGTTGATATTGCCTAAAATCAATTTCAAGTTTTCAACCATCTTCTTAATTGAATTGAAAATGCTGCCGATTTCGTCTTTGTTATTAAGCCACCTTTCAGCCTGTTTCTTTTCTGCTGAAGTATCCAAATTGTAATTGGATATTTTATCTAGCGCCTTCTCTATGATTCCAAGCGGCTTAGTGATTTGATTGCTGACGACATATTTAACTGTGTGTGTTGCCCCTTCGTTAAAGTCGTCCATATAAGCACTCGCCGATAAAATCCATTGCCATTTTTCGTCGTATACTTGATAAGCAATCTTTTTCGACACCGTTTCACTGTGCGGCAAGACCCAATCGTATTCAAAGAAACCGCCGCCTTCTTTGGCAATTCTAATCTGCTCTTGTACGAGTTTTACACCATTGCCACTTTTATCTTCGGCATCCCAGACGTTTTTACCTTCAATACTGGGGTGCATGGCTTCTACGCCGTCCGGCGTATACGCTAGGAAATAACCATTTTCACCCAAGTCGATATTTTTATTTATAGTCCTCTTACCATCTTCGTCGCGCGGTCCCAACAAAAACTGCTTGACGCTTTCTTGTGCCTCCGCCTTGGTCATATTGCCCTTTTCGACTGCCTCTTGATAGGCGTCGATCAATTGCATTGCCTGCTCGACGGCATTCTTTAGAATGACTTCACCTTTTTCGTTGAGTTCCTTCTTGGTATGCAAGAAGTCGGTTACGCCAATGACTATCATTGGAATTATTAATAGCAGAATAAAAATGACATTGAGTTTTGCCTTTAAAGAACTTTTGACTTTCATATTGCCCCCATTTACTATTGCACACATCATAATAACGCTTTACATACTAAATATCGGTTAATACCTTTTAAAAGTTAAGCTGAAATAAAAAAAAGACGATAGATTTTTTCTATCGCCTTTGTAACTACAGTTTTTTACTGTTTAATTCTATTTATTGGCAATCGTCGATGCCACTTCTGAAGCGAAGTCTTCTTCTTTCTTCTCGATGCCCTCACCCACTTCAAAGCGCTTGAAAGCTGTAATTTTGAGGTCTGCGCCGAGTTCTTTTGCCTTGTTGGCAACTAATTTGCCAACCGTCAAGTCAGAGTCTTTAACGAAGACTTGCTCTAATAAGCAAACTTCTTTTAACGATTTGTTCAATCT
>PDWI01009540.1_pt1 | contig 11113 bp, 10 predicted proteins | sample 1430891 | NCBI WGS metagenome assembly PDWI01 (sample SAMN01162508, study PRJNA174530) | Oral metagenome, whole genome shotgun sequencing project. | biome: Marine environment; feature: Marine mammal; material: Swab sample of the gingival sulcus; isolation source: swab sample of gingival sulcus... | reverse complement strand
CCTCGTGCTTGTCTTTTAAATCTAGTACATACTCCGCTGCAGAGTTTCCACCACCCACAACTAAAACCCTCTCGCCATCTTGACATTTATCAAGGTTAAAATTTACCCTAGATTTTATGCCAGATGGTACAGCATAGCTTGGTTTGTTTGGTTTTCCCATTTTACCTATCGCGATAACGACATTTTTTGCTTTATATACATTGCTGTGAGTGTGTATAAAAAAAGTTTTGTCTTTTTTCTCTACTCCTTCAACTTCACATTTTGGAATAAAATCAATATCTCCATGGTCTATAAGTTCATCAAAATAATCCAAAGTACTCTCTTTTGTTCCGTCTTCAAACTCCACGTTTCCATTAAGCTCTATGATGTGACCTTTGTAGTCTTTATCGACTCTTTTTTTATCTTTATAAAATTTTCTGATGGTTTGAGAATGGTTCTCGCCCTTTTCAAGCATAAGTATATTTTCAGCTCCCATTATGCTTGCTTCAACAACAGCACTAATGCCACCAGGCCCAGCAACTATAACAGCTATATCGTATAATTTATCCATTCCATCTCCTCTAATTTATACTACTAAAAGAATAATAAGGATAGAATTTAGCAATTTTTTGTTTAAAAAGGAAGAAAAGTCATGAAAAAAACGTTAAAAAAGGTAAAAAAAGCTTCAAAGACTGCAAATTTACTATCAAGTGACATAAAAAATGAACTATTAAAACAGATGGCAAATGAACTTATAAAGAAAAAAGATGATATATTAAAAGCAAATAAAATTGACTTAAAGCAAGCAAGAGAAAACAAGCTATCTCCCGCCTTGATAGATAGACTACTTTTAGATGACAAACGCATAGAAGCCATGAGTAACTCTTTAAACGAAATTGCAGCACAAGAAGACCCTGTGGGTAAAACCCTAGCTACAAAAATACTTGACAATGGACTTAAAATACAAAAAGTAAGCGTAAGCATAGGCGTTATAGCTATAATCTACGAATCAAGACCAAATGTCACAAGTGACACAGCGGGACTTTGTTTAAAAAGTGGCAATGCTTGTGTACTAAAGGGTGGCAAAGAGGCAAAATACTCAAATGAAATAATTGCAAATATTCTAAGAGGTGTGCTAGAAAAAAATAAACTTCCAAAAGATATCATAAGTCTATTTGGTGGCTCTCGCGAAGAAGTTGGAGAGCTTATAAAGCAAGAAAAATACATAGACCTTATCATACCAAGAGGAGGAGAAGGTTTAGTTAAATTTATAAGCAAAAACTCTTTAGTTCCTGTTATAAAACACGACAAGGGAGTTTGCCATCTTTACATAGACCAAAATGCCCATATAGACAAATCTTTAGATGTTACCATAAACGCCAAATGTCAAAGACCTGGAGTTTGTAACGCCATAGAAACACTGCTCGTTCACAAAGATATAGCACAAGAGTTTTTACCAAAGCTAAAAGCTAAGCTTGATGAGATAGGGGTTGAGTTAAGGGGTTGCAAAAAAACTATGGACATCATAGATGTTAAGAAGGCAACAAAATCTGACTGGGATAGCGAATATCTAGCAAACATCTTAAGCATACGAGTGGTTAAGAGCATAAAACAAGCTATAAAACACATTTCAAAACACGGTTCTATGCACTCTGAGGCCATAATGACTCAAAACAAATATAGCGCTCAACTATTTTTAGCCTTAGTTGATGCAAGTTGTGTTTATGTAAATGCTTCCACTAGATTTACCGATGGTGGAGTTTTTGGGCTTGGAGCAGAGATAGGTATAAGTACTAATAAACTCCATGCTAGAGGCCCCGTTGGCGCAAGACATTTAACAACCTACAAATACAAAATATACGGAAATGGACAGGCAAGAGATTAACTATGGTATAATAAAATATCAAACAAGGAGTTAAGTATGCTTAAAAAGATATTATTGGCGTTTTTTCTTATATGTTTTGATGTATCTGCTAAAGAATTAAAGATTGTTTATGCGGGTTTTATGAGAGATATAACCGACTCCTCAAAAGATTCTCACGCTAGATTGTCCACCCTTCTAAATGGCTACAAAAATAAAGACCAACTTGTGTTTTTATATGGAGGAAATGGCTTTGGGCCTAGCATCATAGGGCAAAATGACAAAGGCGCTCACATAGTTCATATACTAAATATACTAAAGCCTGATGCTTTAGGTATAGGACACAGCGATTTGATGTATTCTGGCGATGAACTTTCCCTAAGGGCTAGTGAGTCAAATTTTCCTTTTATTTTAAGCAATGTAGGCTATAAAAATGGCGATAGTTTGTTTGATATTTTACCTTATATTATCATAGAAAAAAATGGCTTTAAGATAGGCGTTATCTCTGCTATAGAAAGAGAAGCAAAATATATGTCAAAAACTAGTGATTTAAAGATAGAAAACCTTCTTTCTTCAACTAGACGCCAATCTAAAATATTAAAGAAAAAAGGCGCAGATATAATAATATTGCTTACCACCGGACATGAAAAAGAGCCAAGCTTTTTACTAAAAAACAAAGATGTGGATCTTATACTTTCAAAATACATTCACACGCCCATAAAAAACTACACTCATCATCACTTTATAAATCTACCAACAAAAGATAGTGTGGCGATTGTGACGCTTTTTGAAGAAAATAAAAAAGTAAACTTTGACACGCAAATTGTTACCTTAAAAAACTACGAGCCAGATGAAAAGATAAGAAAAATTGCAAATATCTACATAGAGCAAAGCTCTCAACTACAAAATATACACCTAGGGTACATAAATACAGAGATAAATACAAAGCGAGCGCTTGTTAGAAGCAGGGAAAATTCATTTGCAAATTTAGTTACAGACGCCATAAAAGAGCATTCAAAGGCGGACTTGGTGTTTTTAAATGGAGGTGCCATAAGGGGAAATAAAATCTATAAAAGTAACAAAGTATCTGTCACAAAACGCTTTTTATCCAAAGAGTTACCCTTTAAAAACAAAATCATACTCCTAAAAATAAAAGGCAAATATATCCAAGATGCTATAAAATATAATTTCAAAAAAGCCCACAGCGACTCAGGTAAATTTTTACACATTTCAGGAGGAAGCATAGAGTATGACTCAAGCTCTAAAGAGGGAGATAGGCTTAAGAAGATATTTATAGATAAAAAGCCACTAGATTTAAACAAAACATACAAACTAGCTGTTGTAGATTTTTTATACAATGAAGGAGATGGCTTTAAAATGCTTAACAACTCCGAGCGAATATACAACTATGAACTAGATAACAAATAAGTTGCTGAATATATACAGAGCAAAAAAGAAGTATCTTTAAAGCTAGAAAATAGACTAAAAGATATCGCTAAATAAATACTTAAATTTTACTTAGCCATATACTCTAATAAGGCGTTTTTATCCTTATCTAGCAGTGTTAAAAAACCTCCATCTACTCTATAATATTTAACCCTTTTTAGCAACTTTGTATATTTTAAAGGAGTTTTCATATCTTCGCATGCCATCATAGTTGAGTTTATGTTTCCGAGCTTAAGTTTGTCATCTTTTAGCTCAAAAGAGCCAAAAATATTATTGCACCCATCATCTCCGTAAAAACTATTTTTTTTGCTATTAAAATTTATACTAATAGGCTTTGAAAAAGTTTTTCCTTCCATCTTGGCTAGATTCCAAGTTTTATTTAAGCCATCCATACTAGCCTCCTTATTGTAACATCCTGCAAATAGTATACATAAAGCTATGCATAAACTTTTACCAATTTTCATATTTTTAACCTCACTTTTTATTGTTAATTTTATCAAGCTTTTGCGTAAAACAAAAGCCAACTATTTTTTATATCTACCTTTTTTCTTTTAAAAATTCTGCTATCAAAAAAGATAACTCTAAAGCCTGAGAAGCATTGAGTCTTGGATCGCAGTGGGTATGGTAGCGATTGCTTAGATCTTCTTCTCTTACAGCACTAACTCCACCCGTACACTCAGTAACGTCTCGTCCAGTCATCTCAAGATGTATGCCACCTGCATTTGTATTTTCTGCCTTATGTATAGCAAAAAAGCTTTTAACTTCACTTAATATGCTTTCAAACTCTCTTGTTTTATAGTTTGAGCTAGCCTTTATGGTGTTTCCGTGCATTGGGTCAATGCTCCATAAGATATTTCTACCCTCTTTTTTTATAGCTTTTAAAAGTGGAGGGAAAAGCTTGTCTATCTTACTAGCTCCCATTCTTACGATAAAATTAAGTCTCCCTGCTTCATTGTTAGGATTTAACACATCACACATTTTAAGCATATCATCAACACTTGAAGTTGGTCCTATCTTTACACCAAGTGGATTTTGAACCCCTCTTAAAAACTCTATGTGTGCCTCATCAAGCCCTCTTGTTCTATCTCCTATCCAAAGCATGTGAGCTGAACAGTCATACCAACCGCCATTCATACTATCTTCTCTTGTAAGAGCCTCTTCATAATTTAAAAGCAAGGCTTCATGGGAAGTATAAACTTTGGTTTCGCTTAATTTTGGGGTATTTTTTGAGTTAATACCACAGGCTTCTATGAAGCTTAAGGCTTGTGTGATTTGATTTGCTAAGTTTTGATACCTAGCTCCTATATTGCCATCTTTTACAAAATCCAAATTCCATCTATTTACCTCATGCAAATCAGCCAAACCACCCTTTGAAAAAGCCCTTAGTAGGTTTTGAGTGGCTGCGGATTGGTTATAGGCTTGTAGCATTTTGTTTGGGTCAGGCTCTCTTGCTTCTTTGCTAAACTCAATATCGTTTATAATATCACCTCTATAGCTAGGCAATTTTACTCCATCTACTTCTTCAAAGTCGCTACTTCTAGGTTTTGCAAATTGTCCCGCAACACGAGCTACTTTTACCACAGGACAGCTTCCAGCATACATAAGCACAACATTCATCTGCAATAAAACTTTAAACAAATCTCTAATATTCGTCGCACCAAAATCTTTAAAACTCTCAGCACAATCACCACCCTGAAGCAAAAAAGCCTCGCCATTTGCAGCTCTTGCTAAATCCTTTTTTAAACTTCTAACTTCACCTGCAAATACCAAAGGAGGATATTTTGATAAACTCTCTTCCACTTGCTTTAATAAATCTTTATCCTTATACGCAGGTTGTTGCTTTATGGGTCTATCTCTCCATGAGCTTTTGTTCCAATTTTGCATTTTTAAGCCTTTATTTAAAAATGTGATATTATATCAATTTACAATTAAACTCACTTAAATTCAAAAAAAGCCGACAGCTGTAAAAATATATTTATTGTTTTTTGATATAATGAGTAAAAACAAGGAACAAAATGAACAGTTTACTTCTTTTAAGCTTCATCATCTGTGCTACAGTTGTTTTTGTGATGATAAAACAGATAAACATGGTCACTAAAAATATAGATGCAAACCCTCAACTAGTTGAACAAAATAGCAGTGTTTATGCTGAATTTTCAGCCTATATTCAAGAAAATTTAAGGCTTATGAGAGCAGACATAGAACACCAAAGGGACGAGCCAAAATACATTTTAAAAGGTGGAGTAGATGGAGATGATAGCTTAGAGTTTTTAGCGGACAATATACGAAAACTAGTAGCCTTTGAAAGTATAGGGGCAAAAACCAAAACTCCAAAACAGATAGAGGGCGAACTTTTTTCCATACTAAGCTCTATCGATGAATTTTTAAAATCTTCGGTTGAAAACGGAGAAGAGTTAGCAGAAGATTTAAGAGAAGATTTTGCAAACAAGTTTAATGAGTTAAAGGCGTAACGATAAGCTGGGTTATGTCATTGGGTGATTATTTATCTAGGTTTTATGTCGCCATAAAACTCAAGCAGAAGGCACAAATATAGAACTAAACCATCCTTCCTTGCTACAAGCTGGGTTTACAAGCCAAAAATGTTACCATTTTCGCTGGTGGGCTCTTACCCCACCCTTTCACCTTTTCCAAAATATAAAATCTTGGTAGTTTGCTTTCTGTTGCACTTTCCCTGAGGTTTCCCTCGCCATTTGTTAAATGGAGCCATGTTCTATCGTAGCCCAGACTTTCCTCTTGGTCTTTACCAAGCAATCACCTGTTACGCCAAGGGGATTTTAGCATAAAAAGTATTAAGGTTTTATTTGTTAGTTCATTTATAAATATGCGATAACCTTTTTTCATCTGTCATTATAAATATATTCTAAAAATTAACTAATATCCACAGTATAATAATTTTTTAAAATACTAATATATCTATTTTTCACTTGATTAATATCTCTTATTTCAACCTTGCAAATCCTTTACTACTCTTTAACATAAATCAAAAAAATTACTTTAAGCTTATTTTCCTATAAATATGTTACAATGACGAAAATATAAAGGAAAATCATGAACAAATTAATCTTTACATCCCTATCACTTGCTTGTTTTTTAGCATTAAGTGCTTGCTCTTCAAATACTTCAGGCAACCAAGAAGAAAAAACATCAGCCAAAGTCCCACAAGTAAAGCCAATTGTGACGAAAAAAGAAAATCTAAAAAATACAATTTCAAAATACAAAGACTGCTCTTTGCAAAAAGATGTAAGATGTATATTTAATTTAACAGATGAACAATTTACCCAACAAAATGGTCTAACATATGAAGTTGTAAAGGAGCTATATAAAACAGTTGATATAAGTAAATTTGAAAATACCTATTTATCAGAAATCTCAAAAGAAAATGGGAAATTATCCGCTACGGCTTCTTTTGATGTTGACTTTTCAATGGCTGGAGAAAATACCAACAAAATAGAAAAATACAATATGGTTTCTTATGATGATGGGCAAACTTGGTTTTTTGTACCGATAGTTGAATAATTTAGCTATCGTAAAATCAAGTTTAAATTTTCATAATTCAAGATATCTTTTTTAGCTTGTGCTCATTAAAATAAGCAGACTATATGTGGTATTGCCTTTTATGTCATGTTAGCAGTAGTTTTTCTTCAATAATTCAATCTGTTTAACATCTGTAATTGGTATTTTAAGTTTGTTTATTTTCATAACATCTCCACTTGCACCTTCCATACTAGGCGCAAATGCCGTAGATACTGTAGTAAACTCGATAAAGTCTACTCCTGTTTTAATTTCTTTAATATAAATTTGACTTCTCCAATGATAGAATTTTAACGGAAACAACCATTTGTTTACAAATATTCCTTCAGGGTAAAATTTTATAATGTAATCTTTTGAAAATCAATTACTTACTATTTTTTCTATATATACTCGTCCAAAAACAATAAGCATAGGCAACAATAAAGGCAAAAACAAATTTAACAATACAAAAAATGCTATAGGCTCTTCTGTGTAAAGACCTTTTAATAAGAAGACTAATAATATTGTTGCTAAAAACCAAATAGAAATTGTCATAAAAATTGATTTTTGATACTCTTTTGCTACATATTGTAGCCAAACTTGTTTATCAATTTTTATCTCTAAAATAAGTTTTGCGTCATTTATAATATCTACCCTGGACTTTTTTATCAAATAATAAAATATCACAAAAACCATAGGCGTAGAGACAATATGCAAGAGTAGCAGTAAATTGTTATAATCTTTGAAATCTTTTAACAGCAAAAATATCAAACTCATCATAGAAATAAACATACAGATTATTAGCAGAAAAATGATTATTGATTGTTTCAATGTGTTTAGCCTATTCATAGTTTTCATCTTTTTAAAGGCACTGCTTTTACGCTATCTTTCCTGCTGTTTTTAGTATTTACTATTTCCATAAATTTCTTTATTTTTCCAAGTCTTTGTGTGTTTTTCTATCTTTTCTTTTAGTTTAGCTCTAACTTCTTTTTCAAGTATTTTTTTATTTTTTGCTTTTACAAATTTAGACTTGTATTTCTTTTCAATATAGCTAATATAGTTATCTAGCAAAAATTGCTCATGTTCATTTGTAGGTTTTTGAGTTAAATATTTAATACCCCTGTGTCTGAAACCATCACTCTCAAGCAAAGTTTTGTCCTTGCTTTCAACAAAATCTTCAATATAAATTTCTGACTTTTTTAATTTAACTATTCCGTTTTTATCAACCAAGTAAACTTGTTTACTAAACCCATAAGGCATAAGAAGAGTGGTAGGCATTTTATCTGCAACCGCCCAATACGAATAAAAAGTTATTTCATTGTTTTTAACAACATAATCACCCAATCTAAGGCTTATAGAGCTACAATCGCCATCTTCTTTTAACAATACATGTGATATTATTTTTTTCTTGTCTCTGTATAGCTCTAAAACAATCTTCTCAGGTTTACTCTTTTGAGTTTTAAAAACAAAACTGTGATTGAAAATATTATAATTTTTAACCCCGCAAAAAGCAAAGTTGCAAACCAAAACCAAATAAAATAAAAAGATTTTTTTCATAATTGTTTTAAACTCCTTTTGTTTCCAAGCTTTCAATATGGCTTTATTTAATTAAAATATCTTTAAAATTGTATATTTTTGTAAGTTACAAAGTGCTTAATACTATGCAATTTTCCTTTGTTTTTTAAAGCACAGGCTAAGCAAACTTAAAGGCATAAAAAGAGATAATCTTATACTGATTTTTTAATACACAAAGGAGCAAAAATGAAAAAATATTTTGCTTTTCTTGGCTTATTTGCCTTACTTTTAAGCTTTAATGGATGTGTGGCGACTGGACTTTACTGGAGTAGTTTCAATACAGATTCAGGAACTATAATCAAAGAAGATAAAATCTATGCTTTTGCAAAAAGTAAAACTCAAACTAAACAAATTGACAAAGATTCACTTATAATGCTAGGTGAAAAATATTGGTATGTTTTAAGTCCTAAAGATTCAAAAGATTTACATAGAGTGCTAAAGGTAAAACTACCAGAAGCTTTTTATATAAATGCCAAATATGGCTACAACTCCTTACCTGTAAAAATAAGCAATAAAAAAGGTAAATTTCATAGTGATTTTTGTCTAGAATATAAAACGGATTATTCTAACTATACAAACATATTAAAAGAGCTTAATTTTAAAATAAAAAATAAAAAAATACATCGATATGAAAAATGCTTTAAAACTGAGGGCAGATATTTTGTAGCACAAAAAGATATTAGCAAAGATTACACCTTTGAAAATAAAATATATGTTCACTTCTATTCTTCGCAAAGTCATATTGGGGCAAAGACTAGCAATATAGCACAATTAATTTTAGCAACTCCACTAACCGTTGCATTAGATATAATTTTAATACCTGCCTATTTAGACAGACAATTAGACAAACATAACAATTAATATCTATAAAATCTTTGGATATCCCCGCCAATACGCCAATTTTTCTTCTTAGTTGAGAATTTTTGACTTATCTGTTTTGGAGTTTGAAACTTTTTGGTTAAAATCAAATACGGCAGTATCCAAAACTGACTTTGGATTTTTGCCTTTTTTTGAGCTTGCTCAAATCGTAGTGAAAGTTTTTGCGGATTAGTATTTAATATATGTGTAAAATGGGCTATTTTTCGCAGTTTTTCCCATCTTGGCTTATCTAGCATTGAATTTTGATGTAAAAAATGAGCTGTAAAAAGCAAAGGAGTGAGCGAAAAATTCATATAAACAACTCCCAAATGACCTCTTCTTGTCTCACGAGGCAAATACAGCGTTTTACTGCTTTCATCCTCTTTTGTTCTAGTTAATGCAAAGTCAAATACCTCCCTAACCCACAGCAAATCTTCTTTTCTATTTTGTAAAATTGCATTTAAACCGACCGCATAAATCGCCCAATGGTCGTGATTGTTAAAATAAACAACCCTCTTAGTATAACGTTTATGGTAGTGCTTTTTAACCTCATGTGCTATATCGTCTAACCACTTTTTCTCGACTTCACCTAACACAAAGTCAGAATTTGCAATCATTTTCAAACTCACAGCACTCAAAGAGCCTAAAAACCACTTTCTTATAGCTTGACCTTGAGAGTTTGCCTTTACATTCAACAATGCTTCCTCTTTTGCCCAATTGTGCAAATTTTGCTTAAAGCAGGCATAAGCCCTATATCTTACCTTTGGTTTTTTCGTTTCATCTAAGGCTATGTCACTAAAGCGAGATAATTTTTTTGCAAAATTAGCTATATCATTTTGTGTTTTTAAGCCTCGTATTGGCTTTGGGTTTGGTTTTGAATGGGTTGGGTCATTTTTGTCATATTTGCCATCTATTATTAGCTCTTTCAAAACAGGCTTGTAAAGATTTTTTTGTGGGCAATATAATTTGGATTTGCCTTTAAAGATTGGCAAACCCAAATCAAATGGATTTCTTAACTCTTCTGCAGATATTTTTAAACTTACAAAACCTACAATAAACCCTAGTGTTAAGCTTTTTTTCACAAAGCTATATAAATCAAAACCTCTCATCTATCTTTTATAAACTTTCAAATAATCATATGTTAAATATAGGCTTATTTTTTATTGTTTATTTGCAAATAAGTCTAACTAAATCTTACTTTATTTATAGTATTTATCAGCTATCTCCTGGTATTTTGAATTTCCTTTTCCATCTTTAGCCATAAGTCTATTTGAAGCCAATTGAAGTCTGTCAACTAAGCTAGTGTCAATAGCCTTATTCGCAACAAGATAAAGTCCACTTTCATTTAAAACTTTTACTACTCTATATTCATCTTTTGAGTATTTATTTTTAGCTAACCAATAAAAGAAAGTGAGCTCATCAACGACGATTCCATCTACTCTTTTCATCTTAAGCATTTTATATGCTTGATTATATTTAGAAACTCTTACAGCATCCTTTAAGTCACCGCCGTCTTTAACCCACATATTCTCCCCTGCAAAATTTTTCACAGTTGCGATTTTATAATTGGCATAATTCATTTTACCAATCTCTAAAGGAGCCTTATCTTTTCTCATGATAACAGATATTTTAATATGACCTATTGGCCCTATCCAATTATACAGTTTTTCTCTCTCGGGTGTTTTTGCCATTGCGTACAACATTGCATTTGGAGTAGTTAAAGATTGAGCAACTATATTACTCCATGAGTCTGTAAAAAAATTCTTATCAGTAAGTTTTATACCAGCCCACGTAAACATCTCTTTGACTATATCAGTTGATACGCCAACTAACTTACCTTTTTGCATAAAGCTATACGGAGCA
>PDWI01009538.1_pt1 | contig 11114 bp, 13 predicted proteins | sample 1430891 | NCBI WGS metagenome assembly PDWI01 (sample SAMN01162508, study PRJNA174530) | Oral metagenome, whole genome shotgun sequencing project. | biome: Marine environment; feature: Marine mammal; material: Swab sample of the gingival sulcus; isolation source: swab sample of gingival sulcus... | reverse complement strand
ATAATACGGTTTTTTCATTAGGCAAGTTGTCAAAACGTCTAGACTTTGAAATAAAAAGTCTAGCAAAGTCTCTTTCACTAGCGGCGAGAGCATTTGCCTGTGTAAGTGCAAGTTCCTCATCCAATTTAAAAATATTTATCAAAAAATTTTTCACGCTATTTCTATCTTTATATATCTCAGAAGCAAGTGGTTTGCCAACAGAACTTAATAAATAGTCATTTTCATCGTGATATAAAATGCCAAGTTTAACCATCCTATCTAAAATTTTCTTAGAATTCTGTCTTGAACACGTAAAAATCTTAGAAAATTCCGATATCGTCATTCTTTCCGAAATATCTTGAAAATATAATAAGTATTTTTTTTGTTGTTCCGTCAGCTTATTTTTTTCCACACTACACCTCTTTATCGTGTATCTATTTAAGGAAGTCTATCTCCTCAGTTTCTATTATTATCTCGTCACTAAGTTCTGATTTCTCCACTAAAAAAGATAATTTGATAGAATTTATAAAATCAAAATCTTCTTCCAAAAATGCTGCTTTATCAATATATATATAAGCATAAGATTTACTATTTGCAGGCATTTCGTGACTTAAAAGGACATTTGACTCCTTGTCATTTATTAAAATTCTCTTTGTATAGTCCGCTCTTAAATAAAGGTCTGTATCGGTATTGTTTTCTACATATAATTTTACAGTTTTTTCTATTTCGCTAGGTTCATCTTGTACTTTTAAACCCATATTCGCTATCTTTATGCCAGCTTCATCCACTATTAAATCACCACTACCATCAATAGAAGCTTTGTTTTCTACATCAGCATCATTTTCGCCCTCTTTTGCTGGCATCTTTACCTCTATGTATTCCGTTTCACCTACTTCGTTTGCAGCAGAAAATTTTAGTTTAAATTTAAAATCTTTTATCCTGTCTAATCGCATTTCTTTTAAATCTTTTTCCAATATCAAAAATTTTACAGTTGTACTGCCACCAGCCTCTACATCAAAGGTCTCTTGAACCCCTGCATCAGGCATATAAACACCATCCATACAAACATTCTTAGTAGATACAATATCAGAATGTGACTTATTATTTTGAATTTCTATATCAAAAGAATATCCTAGAATATCCTCATTGACACCACTAACAAGACTTACCTTATAATCACTGTTTTCATACAAAACACTAGGTTCTACTACAGGTAGTTTTGACTCTTTTTCTTTGTTTTCCCCACAAGCTGTAAAAGATAAAACAATCATAAACGCCAGCGAAAATAAAATTATATGTCTTTTTTTCATCTCGTCCTCCAATAAAATGCAATTAAATTTAATTGTCTTAAACACTCCAATCATTATACCTAAAATATAAGAAAATATCAAAACTTAATCGAAATCTAAGACTATATTTTCTAAATACAAGCCCGAAGCAGGGGCTGTTCGTCTAAAAACATTTCTATCCTTGTTTTTTAAACCATTTTTTAGTTCTGCAATAGTTCTTTTTCCCTCATTGTAATCTAGCAAGGCTCCCACTATTATTCTAACCATGTGGTACAAAAATCCGTCAGAACATACATAAATTGATATTAGGTCTTCTTTTTTTTGTTCCACCCTAAAAGACTTTATATTTCTTACTGTATTTTCCTTGTCAGAGCCAGCAGCCATAAGTGCTGCATAATCTTGCCTCCCCATAAAGAGCTTGCTTGCCTCTAGCAATAAGTTTATATCCATATCCTTTTTATATATCAAAGCGTATCGATTTTCAAAAATTCGCTTTTCCTTGGATAAAATTATATCGTAGCGATATGTTTTTTCGATTGTCTTGTATCTAGCGTGAAAATCATCACTAACTTTTTCTACACTCAAAATAGAGATTTCATCTGGCAACTGCCCATTCAAAACATATTTTAGCCTATCAAGTGAAATTTCTATATACGTATCGTAGTGAAATACTTGGTCTAAAGCGTGAACCCCTGTGTCTGTCCTAGAACTCGAATGAATATCAATTTTTTGAGAGTATATCCTATATAAAGCTTGTTCAATTTCGCCCTGAACCGTCCTAAATTTGGGCTGTCTCTGAAAACCATAAAAGTAAGAGCCATCATAGGCAAGCCTGCATAGATAACGCACCTAGACCACTCCCCAAAGAGCCATAAACAAAAACTTGTCGAGAACTAGGCACAAAGCCAATGATAAGGCTATACATAAAGCTGCAATACCATCATTTTTACCATATTTGAGTTTTTTAAGTCTAGTTCTACCAATTCCGCCCCTGTAGCATCTAGCCTCCATAGCAAGAGCCAAGTCCTCTGCACGCTTAAATGCACTGATAAATATAGGTATCAATAGGGGCAAAAAACTCTTTGCCTTATTAATCAAATTTTTTGAGTCAAACTTAGCTCCCCTAGCCTTTTGAGCCTTCATTATCTTATCCGTTTCATCTATCAAAGTAGGTATAAATCTCAAGGCTATGCTCATCATCATAGCGATTTCATGAGCTGGAACTTTTATTACCTTAAATGGACTAAGCAAAGACTCTATGCCGTCTGTCAAGCTAAGTTCAGTTGTCGTATAGGTCATAAGAGATGATGCCATTATCAAGAAAACCAGCCTAAATGACGTGAAAATCGCCTTTATTATGCCCTCCATGGTAATTTTTATAAAATAAAACTCAAATATAATCTCACCACTTGTCATAAATAAGTTTATAATTGCCGTAAGTATTACTATGAAAAGAATTGGTCTAACACCTTTTAACACAAATTTAAAGGGTACTTTTGATATTCCAATAGCGATAAATAGAATTAAAGCCATAAACGCCAAAGACCAAAGTGAATTTATCAAAAACAAGAAAATAAGATACGCAAAAGTTGTAAGTATCTTTAGTCTAGGGTCTAATCTATGAATAGGGCTATCAACCGCATAATACCTACCTATACTGATATTTTTAAGCATTACTTTTCACCTGTCTTTTCTCTTATTTGTTCTGCCACAATATCAGCCCACTTTTCAATATTGTATATTCCCATATCTATATCAAAACCTCTTTTATTTAATTCAAAAGAAAGTCCACTTATTTGAGGTAGGTCAAGCCCTATTTCAAGTAGTGCTTCCCTTTCTCTAAATACCTCACTTGGCGTACCAAACATATATACTTCGCCCTTGTTCATAACTAAAATTCTGTCCGCTATCCTAGCAATATCCCTCATATCATGCGAAACAATAAGCGTTGTTCTCTTTAAATCATCGTGTTCTTTTTTCATAATATCAAGCATCTTTGCCCTACCCCTAGGGTCAAGACCACTTGATGGTTCGTCCATAATCAAAACCTCTGGGTCCATAGCAAGTACGCCAGCTATAGCCACCCTGCGTTTTTGCCCCCCAGAAAGTTCAAAAGGAGAAGCCTTTCTAACGTCCTCTGTGTTCAAAGCAACAGTGGTAAGAGCCCTTGTAACTAATTCCTCAACTTTTTCCTCATCATAGCCTAAATTTTTTGGACCAAAGGCAACATCTAATTCAACTGTGTCCTCAAATAATTGGTATTCTGGGTACTGAAAAACCAAACCAACTTTTTTTCTAAGTTCGTTGAGTGAAGCTGTATCACTATCAAATTTGTGACCTGCAACTTCTAAAGTCCCAGATTGGAGTGGCAATAAGCCATTCAAAAGCTGTACCAAGGTGGATTTACCTGAAGCTGTGTGTCCTATAACTCCAATAAACTCGCCTTGTTTTATCTCAAAACTGACGTCTTTTATAGCGTGAACCTCGTAAACCGAGCCCTTATTATATACAAAATTTAATTTTTCTGCGCGTATTGACATATACTTTCTACCAATTCATCATAATCAAATGACTTAACATCTATATCTATTCCTCTCTTTTTGAGAGCCTCAACTATCTGTATAGACTCTGGCATATCTAGTGCCAAAGACTCAATCGTTTCCTTATCTTTAAAAACTTCCATAGGCTCGCCATTTAAAACGACACTGCCCTTTTTCATCACGATTACCCTATCCGCTAATAGGGCATCCTCTGTGTGATGAGTAATCAAAACTATGGTAATTCCCATCTTATGTAATTCCAAGATAGTTTTTATTATATCTCGCCTGCCAACTGGGTCTAACATAGCGGTAGGTTCATCAAAAACTATACAAGAGGGCTTCATAGCCAAAACCCCAGCTATTCCAACACGCTGTTTTTGCCCCCCAGAAAGTTGGTGCGGTGCCCAATCTATAAAGTCAAACATTCCCACTCTTTTTAGAGAGTCATCGACCCTTATCCTTATTTCTGCTGGGTCTACACCTAAGTTTTCAGGGCCAAAGGCAACATCATCTTCCACTATACCAGCAACTATTTGGTTGTCAGGATTTTGAAAAACCATCCCACATCTAGCCCTAATGTCCATTATTGACTCTGGGTTTGAGCTCAAAAAACCATCAACATAAACAGAGCCACTTTCTGGAATTAAAAGTGCGTTAATGAGTTTTGCAGTTGTGCTTTTACCAGACCCATTATGCCCTAGTATAGCGACAAACTCACCCTCATTAACTTTAAAATCCAAACCTTTTACAGCAGGAAACATATCATCTTGACTATATGTAAAATTTACATTTTCAAACTTTATTTTTTCCATTTATTTTTTGCTCCAAATATGCTACATAAAATCTTATTCACAACAAGCAATTTTACCATACACAAGAACTCTTATGCAAGTAAAAAAGGCACTCATATAATATAAGTACCCTTTTTTTCTAACAATAACTACTCTCTGTAAAATTCATTTGTTATTATGTCAATTATTATAAATAATATATTCTTACATATAATTATGTCTTTTATTTTTATAATGATTTACCAATATATTTTAAAATATGATGGTTTATAAAACCTTTTTTCACCAATATATGCATAAAAGTTGTTATATGGTTTTGAACCTGAATGCTGTGCAAATTCTTTTTTTAATTTTGACACACATATTACACTATGATCATAAACTCCATCATCATTAAAATCAATTTGCATGATATCCCCCTCAGATAAACTGTTCAAACTTCCTACATAAACTACAGGGCCTTCTTTGTTGTACTTGTTTTCAAACATATAGTTCCAATGGTGTCCAACAGCTTCCCATGCAGGAAATCCACCGCCACTTCCAGCAGACCATCTTCCAATAATCATTCTATACGATGAATTATTATCATAGGAAAAAGTATCTCCAAATCCATAAGAAACACATTGTGAAACAAAGTTCGTGCAATCCATACCTGCATCATAAAAAAATGTATTCCTTTTATCTGCAAATTCATGGGCATATTGTACAGCTCTTCCATTATCATAATATTTGTATTGAAAGGGATATTCTCTAGTTTCATAATTAGTTGATATATCATTTTTTTCACTACTATAAGAATACATCTTATCTAACTTACTATGCAATTCTTTTACATTAACATCTTTAAATTTTTCTTCATTTAACAGTTTAAATAATTTATCATTATTACTTACAGATACTATCTTCCAACATTCTTTTATTTTTTTTAATTTAAAAACATTTTCATCTAAACAAATAAATAATGGATAACATTCATCTTTATTGCCATCAATATTAATAGTTACAACTGCTGTATTTTTATCTACAGAAATATCAACAATTTCAATTCTAATCGGAATTTTCTTTGATTGAGTAACGTCATAACATTTTTGTTTAACATATTTTATAGTTTCTATATTCTCTTTCATTACATTAATAAAATTTTTACCCCATAATGAATTTACATCTATTAAAGTTGACATATCTTGAAGTTCTAAAGTAAAATAACTTCCATAAGAAATATCATAATATTTTTTAATTATTGATTCAATATCAGCTTTATCTTCCGAGTCATAATCAGTTTTATTTACTAAACTTGTAAGTTCTTTCGCAAATTCTAAATCGTTTAAATCTTTTTTCTCAGAATCTGCAAAAACTTGTATAGGCATAGCTGTAGATAATAATATAACTATAGCTAATGCAAAAACTAAAATATTCTTTTTCATAACAATCATATCCTTTCTTCTTATTACATTCTAAACTTAATTTTTTACTATAAATTTGGTAGCGATACAAATTTATACATTTTTTTCAAGTAAATACTAGTAATATATTTAATAGTAGAATAAAAGTAATTAAACAACTTTTCTAAAAGTTCTAAATTATGTCAAATCACCATATATATTTGCCAAATTAATCTACTACCGTATTAGATGAATATACTATAATTTTTTCACCTTTAACATTTACATACAACTTTGTTCTGTATTTTCCTGAACTTGAATTATAATAGTTATCAACATTTGTAAATCCTGTATCACTAAATTTCCATGACTTCACAGTTGACCAATACCCATTTTTATACTTTTGTAAATATAATCTTCCACTTACTTTTGAATCAGCGTCACTTGGCAAAATCGTTGCACAAGCGTTTAAGTTTGAGCCTGTTTCTACAACAAAAGTATGAATACTCGATACATTTGACCATCTTGTATCAGATAAGTCATCTTTAGCATTATCGTTTGCAAATACTGATGATATTGAACTTATAAAAAATACAAGTACGATAATTGAAACAATTTTTTTTAATTTCATAATAAACCTCCTTATAGTTTAATATATGCCTATATATAATTAAGTCTTTTATTTGCTATTTCGGGACATATTTTTTCAAAAAAATTTGATTTTTTTTATCTAATAATTTTCCTATACTATTTTTGAATTAAATTGTTTTTTTCTAATGTTATATTTTCCAAAATATCTATACCTTCTTCTTTACTTATATGACCATATATTTGACAGCCTATTTCATTTTTAACAAATAGAAAATATTTTACATTTTCTTTTTCCCAATAAGTAACATTAAGCCCATCTAAGTCAAATTCTTCAATAATTGCATTTTCTGTATTTAAAAAACTTTTTTTATCATCATATACAAAATTTATAACTAAGAATTTTTTATCCTTTTTATAATAGTATATATCCATATTATTTTTTAAAACCGTATTATCTAATGTAAAACCCTTAGGAATATATCCTATTTTTTTGTTTATATTATTTTTACTTACTTCTTCATTATTATTTGTACTAAATGAACTATATTCTTTAAATGTATTCACTACCCAGTCAAAAATTTTTCCTTCCGCATAAGTATCTGCTAAAACAAGTATAAAAGAAACAACTACAAAAAGGATAATATAACTTGCTATCTTTTTAGTAAACATCTTTCTGTAATGTAATTTTTTTTCGTGTTTTTTAAATTTTTCGTAATCTAAATTGATTTCATCGTTTATTATTTTAGCGACTTTATTACATACTTTAATCATTGAACTATCAGAAATGATTTTTCCGTCGGTATTGATAAGTTCAGATAAAAACACAACTAGAAACAAGTATTCGCCTTTTGCATTTTCTATATCAAAAATATCTCCTATTTCTTCAAAACTATGATTATAGTAATTTTTGAAAATAAGTATATTTTGCTCATCTTCTGGCATATTAAGAATAGAATTTAAAACATCTGCTTCTTGCATATCATTCAAATCAATATATTCGATATTTTTTTCATTTAGCAAATCATTACTTACTTGATTTTTATAATTTTTCATTTGTTTTTTAAGATTTTCCATTACTAATACCTGCCTTGCTCTTGACAAAGTTTTTTAATTAATCTTTGATATCTTTTCTTCGCTGTTTCTTCAGATATATTTAATATTTCAGCTATTTCTTTAAACTTCAAATTATGTTCAATTCTATATTCAAGTAACTTATATTCGGACTTAGATAATTTGCTTAAAAGATTGTATAAATCTTCATTTTCTAAAATTTTATCCACTGTTTTATCATAGCCTTCTATAAGTTGATTTTTATCAATCAAAGACTCAGAGTATTCTAAAAAAATAAGTTTTGATTTCTTTTTTTTCAATTTATATGAAACTCTCTTTATAATACTAAGACAATATGGAACTATTTCGGGACATTCTAATTTATATATTCTTTCAGAATATTTGTAAAATATCAAAAAGGATTCAGTAACCGCATCTTCTGCATCTTCTTTATTTTCCAGAATTGCATAAGCAGTTCTAAAAAAATATTTATAATGATAATTATATAATTTTTCTATAAAATCATTATATTCTTTACTTTTTTTCAACAGACTACCTCCGAATTTAATTATCATATTTATCGGTAGTAATTTATCTATATTTAATTTCATTACTAGATTATTATTAAGAGTACTAGACTTATTATAAAATTTTTCATTATATTCCTAAACTTTGCTATATATGACATACTTGTATTTTTACAAATAAAAGAAAAGTGTTGCGTTTGTTTAACTTATGCGTTACAATATAGCTAATAGGAGGAATTTATTATGGCTAAAACTGCAAATATTAATTTACGAATTGAACCACAAAAAAAAGCACAGGCTGAAGCGCTTTTTTCAAGTTTTGGTATATCAGTAACTGATGCTATCAATATTTTTTTAAACACATCTATAATGGAAGGCGGTTTTCCTTTTCAAATAAAACAACCTAAATATGATAGAGAAACTGAACTCGCCATATTAGAAGCAAGGAAAATCATGGATGGAAATATTGAAAGCAAAGCTTACACTTCACTTTCTGAACTTATGAATGAATTAGATAATGAGGTGTAACATTGTTAAAATTACATCCAACATCTAGATTTAAAAAAGATTTAAAGCAAATAAAAAAACGTAATTATGATATTAACAAACTTGATGAAGTTATCAATATGCTACTTAATCAAAAAGAACTCCCTAAGTCCTACTTAGACCATCCTTTAAGTGGTAAGTATATAGGGTTTAGAGAGTGTCATATAATGCCTGATTGGCTACTAATTTACGCAATAAATAATGATAAGCTTATTCTTACAGCATCAAGAACTGGTACTCATTCTGATTTATTTTAAAATCACCATTAACTAATCTACAAGATAATCCACTTCAAAAGGTTTATATCCATCAGAATATATCTTTAAAGTATAGACACCTTTGTCTTTAAAAATTAGGTCTCCGTCTTGGTCTTTGGCGTCTTTTATGACTTCGCCTATCTCGTTAATAATTGTATAGTCTGAATTTTTAACTTTTGCAAGAATTTCTATTTTGTCTTTTTTATAAACTTTTATTGTATCTATGTGTCTTAGATACTCCAAAATACTGCTATCTGTACCACTTGCCATCACTAAACTACCATTTACAATGGACATTTTATCGTTAGTGGTATTAGAAATTATTGAAAAATCACTTTGAATATCTTGGTACTTATCACTTTTTATAACGAATGTATATTTACCAATTGGTGCTTTTATATTAAGCCTTGATGAGCTTTTTATAAACTTATAATTCTCTTTTTGAACACCTTTTACTTCACAATCTATAATATCGTAATCGCTAACTAATTCTCTAGTTGGAATTTTAACATTTACACCATCGATGTCATAAGTAACATCTTTAATTTTAATCTGATTTTCTTCTGGCAATTTTTTCTTAACAAAGACCTTTGCGTATATGTCCTCATAAGATTTTGACTTAATTTTAATTCTATAATTGCCCGAATGAAGGACTTCACTGTCAAAGAACTTTGCAAACCTATCATTTATAAAGGCATTTCCCTTGGACTCAACATCACCATTGCTTAAAGCAAAGGCAAATTCGCCAAACTTTTCTTTATTAAACCACATATCCTCATAATAAACACAAGGACATATCCTGCCATCTTCACTTTCTATGATTACCGCATATACATTATCTAAATATTTCTCAAAATATAAATCATCATCTTTTTTTATTGAAAATCCTTCAAATACAGTTTTTATTTTGTAATCACTATATTCATTATAATAGTCAACCTCTGAATTTTGCAAAAGAATTGTGTCCATATATATAGGGTCTTTACCTTGTTTTACGTTTTCTGGTCTTGAGTACGAGCCATCCTTAAAAATTGTAAAAACATTATTCCTATATTCAGAACTAGAATAATCATCATTTAAAACAAACTTATTTATAGCATCAACGATAGGGTAGTCAATCCCAGCATCTTTCAATACCATAGCTTCTATATAAGCTTCTTTCTTAATTCTACTCTCAATATTTTTTACCCCATCGATAATCATTGGCTCTCCAGCTAATTTTGCTGGCACGTGATTTAAATTTTTAGGGTAGTTTTCGCTATGGCTACCACTAAGCGAAGTCGCAGAAGTAACAGCATCATAAAAACCCTCTATGTCTATAGCATGAGAAGGATTTATTTTTGAAAGGTCTTTTTCATCCTTACTTTTTATATCATTTATCAAACCATAATAAAGTTCTGAGTATGAAAGGTCTGATGTACCATAGACATAGTCGTCACTTATTTTTTTGTCTGTAGTATAATATATTCCAGTGTCAGCAAGTTTTATACCACTTTGTTTTTTGCCATTTACTTCAAAATTTTCTACATCAGAATAATAGACCTTTGTGTCTAGGACGCTTAGTTCTTTTACCTCTGGTTTTACTTCTTTTTTGCCTGCGTTATCATCGGAACACGATGTAAAAAGCAATAAAAGAGTGAATAATATTATGCTTATTTTTTTCATTTGTAACATACTCCAGTAAGATCTCTCCATTCCGTTCGTTTCACTCACTTCAGTCGAGATGACGGTACTTGGTACGCTCAGGATAAAACAAAAAGGGAGCAAGTCCCTTTTTGTTTTATTTAACTAATTCAAATACTGCCATTTCAGCAGCGTCACCCCTACGAGGTCCTATCTTAACTATTCTAGTGTATCCGCCATCTCTATCTTCATAGCGTGGTGCGATTTCATCAAATAGTTTCTTAACTGCATCTTTGTTTCTTAAAAAACTCTCCGCCTGTCTCCTCGCATGTAAATCGCCTCTCTTACCAAGGCTAATCATCTTATCTGCAAACTTTCTCGCCTCTTTAGCACGAGTGACAGTTGTCTCTATTCTTTCATGCTCTATCAAGCTGATAACCAAGTTTCTAAACATAAGATTTCTGTGGCTTGATGATTTTGAAAGTTTTCTATACTTTGCCATATCTTTCTCCTAACAACTATTCATCACCTAATTTAAG
>PDWI01009760.1_pt1 | contig 11117 bp, 9 predicted proteins | sample 1430891 | NCBI WGS metagenome assembly PDWI01 (sample SAMN01162508, study PRJNA174530) | Oral metagenome, whole genome shotgun sequencing project. | biome: Marine environment; feature: Marine mammal; material: Swab sample of the gingival sulcus; isolation source: swab sample of gingival sulcus... | reverse complement strand
ATCTTTTGAACCAAGACCATATCTACCACCAACGATAACAGGTTGTTTTTCTCTTCTGTAATATAAACTTCTTACGTCAACATAAAGAGGCTCGCCTACAGCACCTGGCTCTTTAGTTCTGTCAAGAACAGCAATTCTTTCTACTGTTTCTGGCATTGACTCGAAGAAGTATTTTTCGCTAAATGGTCTATAAAGGTGAACTTTTAACACACCAACCTTTTCGCCTTTAGCTACTAAGTAATCAACTAATTCTTCTAAAGCTTCTGTAACACTACCCATAGCAATTACTACATCAGTAGCATCTTTAGCTCCATAATAGTTAAATGGCTTGTACTCTCTACCAGTTGCTTCTGATATTTTAGCCATGTAATCATTAACTACATCTGGTACATCAACATAGAATTTGTTTGATGCCTCTTTAGCTTGGAAGAAGATATCAGGGTTTTGAGCTGTACCACGAGTAACAGGAGTTTCTGGGTTAAGAGCTCTTTTTCTGAATTCATCAACAGCGTCCATATCTACTAATTCTTTAAATACGCTGTAATCAATTTGTTCTATTTTTTGAATTTCGTGTGAAGTTCTGAATCCATCGAAGAAGTGTAAGAAAGGAATTCTTGTTTTGATTGATGCTAAGTGCGCAACACCACCAAGATCCATAACCTCTTGAACAGAACCAGTTGCAAGCATTGCAAAACCAGTTTGTCTTGCTGCCATAACGTCACTGTGATCACCATAGATTGATAATGCTTGAGTTGCTAATGCTCTCGCACTTACGTGGAATACGCAAGGTAGTAACTCACCAGCGATTTTGTACATGTTAGGTATCATCAGTAACAAACCTTGTGAAGCTGTGTAAGTAGTAGTTAGGGCTCCACCTTGAAGTGAACCGTGAACTGCTCCTGAAGCTCCACCCTCTGATTGCATTTCTGTAACAGTTACTGCCTGTCCAAAAATGTTCTTCTGACCATGTGCAGCCCACTCATCAGTGTGCTCTGCCATTGGTGAAGATGGTGTGATTGGGAATATTGCAGCTACATCTGTAAATGCGTAAGCAACATAAGCAGCAGCCATGTTCCCATCCATTGACTTAAATACTTTATTAGCCATTTTTTACCTCCATAAAAATAATTAAAAATAATTTATTTAAATTCTAACTGCGAATAACTAACAATTTTTTGAAAGATATTACAGAAAGAAATTATTAACAGGTTATTACTACAAGGATTTAACAAATTCTAAAACCTCATCAGCATGTGTTTTAACCTTAACCTTCGGCCAAACTTTTACAACAGTTCCCTCTGGATCTATTAAGAACGTTGACCTCACAATACCCATGCTCTCTTTTCCATACATTTTCTTTAATTTCCAAACCCCAAACGCTTCAATCAACTCCCTATCAGGGTCACTAAGAAGTGTAATAGTAAGTTCTTTTTTATTTGTAAAATTAGCATGTGATTTCACAGAATCTTTGCTTACTCCAACAACCTCTACATTCATAGATTTTAATTCATCAGAAATTGCTGAAAAATTAACAGCCTCAGTAGTACAACCAGGTGTATTGTCCCTTGGATAGAAATAAAGTAATAGATACTTACCTTCATAATCTTTTAATGAAAGTGTCTCGTCGTTTTGATTTTTTAATTTAAAATCCGCTGATTTATCGCCTTCTTTAAGCATATTTCCTCCAAAAAAGCACACAAAGATATCGTTACTTAAAAAGTATATCATAAAAAAATACAAAAAAATAGTAATTTTTCTGTATTTTTTTAATACAATCCAAGCAAAAATGAATAATATTTCTAATTGAAAATGATAATATTTATCATTTACTTGTGATTTTGAACAAATTATTTAATTTTTTTTGATAAAAATGCTATTTTTTATCTAAATTTACTACTTATCAAATAAATCTATAATAAAAAGTATTATAACTCCTATAAAAATGAATATATCCGCCAAGTTAAAATACACTTTATGTCTAGGATAAAACGAAAAAAAGTCTGTAACCTTATTCTTTTTCAACCTATCATAAGCATTTCCTAAGGCACCCCCAAAAATAGAAGCAAATGCAAACCCTCTAAATGTAAACTTAGAACTAAACATATAAGGTAGATAAACAAAAGATACTGCAACAATCATTATAGCTGTAACAATATTTAATACCACTTTGTTATTTTTAAATAAACCTAAAAATGCTCCCTTATTATAAACCAAACGAAAATTAAGCAAGCCACCTAATTTTTTATTATCTTCACACTCATCAAATTTTTCTCTAGCGTATTTTTTGCTGAACTGGTCACTAATAAAACACACAAACGAAATCAATATATTCATCTTACTTACCAATATCCTCAATCATAAAAGGCGTCGCCTGATAAACATAGTAATTAAGCCAATTAGAAAAAAGTAAATAAGCATGGCTCCTCCAAATATCAACAGGCTCCTTACTATAATCATCATCCTTAAAGTAGTTTACAGGAATCTTAATATCGAGTCCTTTACTCTTATCCCTACTATACTCCTTATATAAAGTGTCTATTTCATATTCAGAATGCCCAGTAACAAAAATATGCCTATTATCCTTTGACTTAACTATATAAACCCCTGCCTCATCAGAGTCCGAAAGTAAAACCAATCTATCATCCGACTTTATAGCTCTCTCGTCCAATCCAGTATGTCTACTATGAGGTGCATAAAATACTGTATCAAAACCTCTAAGAAGGGGACATCTTTTTTCTAAGACATTATGCTTAAATACACCAAACATTTTTTCTTTTAAAGGAACTTTATTAATTCCATAATGGTAATAAAGTCCAGCCTGCGCGCCCCAACAAATATGAAATGTACTTGTAACGTTAGTCTTCGTCCACTCCATTATTTGCTCGAGTTCATTCCAATAATCAACTTCTTCAAAATCCATTTTTTCAACAGGCGCCCCTGTTATAATCATACCGTCAAATTTCTTATCTTTAATATCAGAGAAAACATTATAAAAAGCTACCATATGCTCTCTAGACTCATTTTTAGACTCATAAGAATCCACTTTAAGCAAGCTTAAATCAACTTGGAGCGGCGAATTGCTAAGAAGTCTCAACAATTGCCTTTCAGTATCTTGTTTAAGTGGCATTAAGTTTAAAATAACTATTTTTAGTGGTCTAATATCTTGATGCAAGGCTCTATCTTTGTCCATTACAAAAATATTTTCATCTAATAGTATTTGTTTTGCAGGTAAATTATTTTCTATCTTAATCGGCATCTTTACTCTCGTTTTCTTCTGCTATTACTAAGTCACTAATACTTTCTTCACTAATTTTTTCAACGACAATTTTTTCATCCAAGACTTTTATAAACAAACTGTCACCGTCTTTATATACACCTCTTATATAACCTTCCGCAAGCTCGTCTTCTATGTTGTCAGTAATAGCTCTACGAAGTGGTCTAGCTCCATAATTCTGATTGTACCCACGTTCAAGTATAAAATCATGTATACTCTCATCCATACTAAGAATAATACTTTTTTCTTTGGCTAGTTTTATCACATCATTTAACATTAAAGTGATAATCTCTCTAAGTTCATCCTTCTTGAGTCTATTAAACACAACAACAGAGTCAACTCTATTTAAAAACTCAGGTCTAAACAAGTCCTTTAAAGCATCATTAGAGGCCTTCGCTAGGTTTTCCGAATCATCACTTCCAAATCCAATACTTGCCACCTTATTTGAAGAACCAGCATTCGAAGTCATAATAATAATTGTATTTTCAAAATTAACTACTCTACCCTTATTATCTGAAAGTCTTCCGTCATCTAGTATTTGAAGTAAAAGATTAAATACATCTGGATGCGCCTTTTCAATCTCATCTAGCAAAATTACGCTATAAGGCTTTCTTCTAACCATTTCTGTAAGTTGCCCAGCCTTATCATATCCAACATATCCAGGAGGTGCACCAATAAGTTTAGAAACCGTATGTTTCTCCATAAACTCAGACATATCAAATCTTATGATGGCTTCTTCACTACCAAAAAGTTCAACTGCTATAGCCTTAGTAAGCTCTGTCTTACCCACGCCAGTAGGTCCAATAAAAATGAATGAGGCAGGCTTTCTCTTAGACTTAAATCCTGAACGATTTCTTCTAATCGCCTTACTTACCTTATTTATGGCATCGTCTTGAGCAATGATTTTCCTGTGAAGTCTCTTTTCTAGATTAATTAATTTATAAGACTCATCCTCACTAATGCTTTTAACAGGAATCTTTGTCCAAGCTTCAATAACATAAGCAATATCTTCCTTAGTAATCTCGACATTGTCACACTGTTCTTCAATTTTTGCAATCTTGTCATTAAGCATTAATTCCTTCTGCCTAAAATCAGCAGCAGCTTCAAAATCTTCATCAGACGCAGCTAATTCTTTAGAATCTACAACTTTTTTAAGTTCATTTTTCAGAGATTCTAACTCAACCAATCCATCATTTAGAAGATTTGCACGACTCCCAGCCTCATCAATGACATCAATCGCCTTATCAGGCAAAAATCTATCTGTAATGTACCTTTCAGCCATAAGAGCACTGTACTTAATAACTTCGTCACTAATTTTAACCTTATGAAAGTCTTCGTAATAGTTCTTGATACCCTTAATTATTTCAATAGTATCATCTATACTAGGCTCGTCAACTAAAACTGGCTGAAATCTACGCTCTAGTGCACTATCTTTTTCTATATGCTTTCTATATTCATCTAAGGTTGTCGCACCAATGATTTGCACCTCACCTCTTGCAAGGGCAGGTTTTAAAATATTTGCAGCATTCATTGCTCCACCTTCAACGTCACCTGCACTAACAATAGAGTGAACTTCATCAATAATTAAAATAATATTTCCAGCATCTCTAGCTTCGTTTATAATTGCTTTCATCCTAGTTTCAAATTGTCCTCTAAATTGAGTTCCAGCCACTAAAGCTGTAAGGTCAAGTAAATAAAGCTCAGCAGTAAGCAGCTTGGTAGGAACCTTTTCTTCTACTATTCTCATTGCAAGCCCCTCAGCTATAGCAGTTTTACCAACACCAGGCTCACCAATAAGAACAGGATTATTCTTGTTTCTTCTATTTAATATCTGAATAACCCTATCAATTTCTCTTTCTCTACCTATAATCTTATCAACTTTTCCTTCCATCGCACGTTTATTTAGATTAATTCCGTACTTATCTAAATTTTTGCGTTTTCTAGGCTTTTTCACGCCTTTTTTAACGGTTTTCTCATCACCTTTATTTTCATCATATTTTTCATTATTTCCAGCAAATGCTGAGTTGAAAAGTTTTGAAAAAGATGCTCCCATACCACCTTCTTCATTATCAGAAACTTCATCAAAATCAACATCCTTGAACATTTCTTCCATCTGACTATTTATATTATTAAAATCATCATCTGTCATATTATAACTCTTAAGTAAACTTTCAAAGTCATTAAGCCCCTCTTTTTTTGCACAAGGAATGCATAGACCCTCTCTAAGTTGTTTTCCATTTTCTATTTTTGTTATAAAAACTACCGCAGTGTTTTTATTGCATCTAACACATTTCATATTTCCACCTATTTTCCCCATATTTCCTTATTTTTTCTAGAATAGCATAATTAAAATGAAATTTCCACAAAATTAAACTTTTATAATAAAGACTTAATATTTAATTTATATTATAAAACAACTAAATAAACCATTGAAATTCAAAATATATTAATATATCCTTTTAATTTAACTTTAATATAAATCCTGTCTATAAATTTTATTATTTTATTTTATACTTTTATATGATATCATTATATTAATAAAACTAAGGTACCGTAAATATGTTACAAACGAAAAAAAGTGACCAAGGCAGATATTAAAAATATTTTAGTAATTAATAACACAACTATAACTGCTTTGAATAATGAAATAAATAAAGTTGAATCAAAATCATTAATCGTTGCTAATTTACAGGCTAAAATTAGTAGAGGAACAATTTCGCACGCATAAGTTCTACAAATAGCTGATATACTCGGATATAAACTAGAGTTGGGCAAAAAGTATTAAATACGAAAATAATTATGAGGAGATTGAAAAATGAATGATATACAATCAACAATTAAAAAATTAGAATTACTAAACAAAAGAGACTACATAATTGTTACCAATTTAATAGACACATTATTAGAATCAGAAATCGCTCCAAACCAAAAAACTTTAGAATCAATATCAGAAGTAGAAGAAATGGAGAAAAACCCACATTTATATAAATCATATAGTTGTTTTGCTGAAATTCTAGAAGAGGTTCAAAGTGAAATATAACGTAAAAGTGACTAGTAAATTCAAAAGAGATTTAAAAATCGCTATAAAGCGTGGTTGTAATATGAAATTAATGGACTATGTTGTTGATAATTTAGCCACAGGAAATTCTTTAGATCCTAAGTTCAAAGACCACGCACTAACAGGAAATTATAATGGGTATAGAAAATGTCATATAACACCTGATTGGTTGTTAATATATAAAATAAATAATAATGACTTAATTTTATATTTAACCAGAACAGGTTCACATAGTGATTTATTTTAATTCCTTATACTTTTATTCTTCTATAATAAAATTTAATATTATAAATATTTTATAGCTTAAAATTATTTCACTATTTTAAGCTATTTTTATGCCCTAGTTTTTGAAGATGTGATATAATCATATTCTGAAAATAATAATAGATGAGGACAATTATGAAAATATTACTTGCACCAGCCAAAACTCTACTTATAAAAGCAAGTCAAGGGGGCTCTACTCCAATTTTTAAAAAAGAAAATACAGAACTCTTAAATATACTTAAATCTCTTAATAAAGATGAGCTTGCAAAAACAATGAAAATTAAAGGTAATTTACTCGAAAAAACTTTCGAAAACTTTCAAAATTTTGACAAACTTGAAAAAGGTAAAGCCATTGAATCATATAATGGAATGGTTTATAAAAAGTTAGATTATATAAGCCTTAACAACAAAACTTACTTACAAGAAAACCTTATTATTTTAGACGCTTTTTATGGTATGCTTAGGGCAAATGATTTAATCAGTCAATATAGACTTGATTTTAAAATGAAGCCAAATAATATGAACCTGTATAAATTCTGGGAAGAAAAAGTAAACTTTGAACTAAAAAAATTCCAAGATGAAACAATAATATCTCTTGCTAGTGGTGAATTTGAAAAATTATTAAAATTAGACTTTGTTTCAGTAGCATTTAAAACTCGAAAAAATGATGTTTACAAAAACATCCCTACTTTTTCTAAAATGGCAAGAGGACTTTGTCTTAGAAAAATAGCGGAAAACAATGTCCAAACCTTAGACGAACTTAAAAAACTAGGTTTCTTAGATTATAAATATAATGAAACTCTTTCAAATGACAAAACCATCATATTTACTAATTAATATAAACATCAAGGAGATAATAAGCAATGAATAGTTTTTTCAAATCATTCAAATCAAATAAGTTTAGGCTAAATAAGTCTAAATATTCGAACATTTTACAGTTATTGTTCATTTTATTATTTAGTCTTTCTTTAACAGCTCTAGTTTTAGCATTACAACCAGGTTATCTTCACACGATAATTATGTTATCAAAAGAAAGTAAATACCTAATGCCTTTCCTAAATTTTTTACCAATATTTTTTATGGCATTACTGCTTTTTTATTTAACAAATAACATGAATATTTCTAGCTCTATTACATATATTATCTTTTCCAATTTAAGCTATATGAACAGAGGAAAAATACTCTTTAGGAACGAACCATTCACTCCTGCCGATTTTAAACTAGGCAAAGAAGCAATCGTTATTTCAAAGACTGCAAATTATGAATTTGACTACAAATTATTTTCCTACTTAGTAATACTTTTTATTTTGATGAACATATTTATTTATATAGTAAACTTTGGAAAGTCAAAAAAATTGTTTAGAGTAATCATACCGACTTTGGTAATAATTTCTTCACTTATTTTATACCCTAGCCTTTTTAAATCTAAAGAAATATGGAAAAATTTACCTCACACTGGAAGTCCTTACAATGTAACATCAAACTACAAAGACAAAGGAATTGTCTACTCTTTCATCCACAATATTGGTGCAAATGGAATTAAAAAGCCAGATGGCTTTAATTTAAACGAAATGAAAACACTTGATAGCAGACAAATGGGTAAACTTCCTTTAAACGGAGAAAAAAATCCATTAAAATGTAATGTTGTAATAATCATGGGAGAAGCTTACGCAGACATTTCAAAAAGTGACTTCTTTACTTTTAAAAGCGAAAAAGATGACCCTATGAGATATTACAAGGAATTGGAAGAACAATCAATTATGTCAGGTCATATAGTTGTCTCTGGATTTGGTGGTGGAACGGCAAACACAGAATACGATGTACTTACTGGATGTCCTACAACACTACTCAACGATACAACACTTCCATCTTTTTATACAGTTAGAGAACCGCTGAAATCGGTAACTAGCATACTTAATAATAATGGATATAAGTCTATCGGCATCCACCCAGGGCACGATTGGTTTTACAACAGAAGAAATGTGTATGAACACCTAGGCTTTGAAAAAAGTCTTTTTAATACCGATTTTGAAAAACCTAAAATGCTAGCCGGACTAATAAGCGAAGATGATACTACTAAAAAACTCATAAATATTTATAACAACAAGGATAAGAATTTCCCTTTATTTGAATACTGTGTAACAATACAAAATCATGGACCTTACACTCCTGATAAATATCCTGACAGAGAAATAAATTACAACTTTACCTGCAAGGAAGATGTAAACAAAGAAGTTTTTAGCACTTATGCTGTTTACTTCGAAGGAATAAGGGACATGGACAAGCAAATTCATTCTCTTAGCGAAATTTTTAATAAAAATAAGGAACCAGTAATTTTTGTTTACTACGGTGACCACCTCCCTTATCTTCTACCAGATAATGGTGGTTTTAACGAAATGCACTATGGTTTAGGCAATGACCTAGATGGACTTTTAAAACTTTACAGCGTACCATATTTTATTTGGGCAAATGATAAAGCAAAATCACTATTTTCTAAAGAAAAAATAAATAAGCTTGCCAAGTTTAAAGATCAAAATATTAATGCCTCATTTGTTGGAACAAGTATTCTAGACCTTCTAAATATGGTAGATGAGGATAGCTTTTTATCTTATGTACATAAACTAAAAGATGATTTTTATGTTATTCAACGTGACTTCGTAGTGGAAAATAATAACGGCGAAGCAATTCTCAAAAACCCTGATGAACTAAGCCAAGAAAAGGCCAAGCTTTACAAGGAATATAAAAACTATATTTACTATCATTTAAAGTATAATAACTAGCTCAAATGCTTGCGATTTTTGCAAATTTATGCTATTTTATATAGATGATTAATTCTTATAATTTGAAAGGACAAAACTATGTTAGATATAAGTTTAATAAGAGATAATAGAGATTACGTTGTCGAGGCTCTAAGAAAAAGAAATGTTGAACTCGATGTAAAACTCTTTGATGAAATTGATGAAAAAAGAAAAGCAATAATACTTGAAGTTGAGGAGAAAAAAGCTAGAAGAAACTCCGCATCCAAAGAAATACCTAGATTAAAGAAAAACGGTGAGGATGTAAGCGAAATTCTTAAAGAAATGGCAACATTAAAAGAAGAAATTTCTGAGCTTGATAATAAGCAAAAAGAAGCTGACAAAGAATTATTTGACTTTGTTGCAAAACTCCCTAACCTACCAGCTGATGATGTTGTTGCTGGAGATAAAGAAAACAACGAACTCGTTAGAGTTTTTGGTAAAAAACCAGAATTTGATTTCGAGCCAAAAGATCACGTAGAACTAGCAACTTCACTTGGATTAATCGACTATGAGCGTGGAAGCAAACTAGCTGGAAACGGTTTTTGGATTTACAAAGGAAAAGGTGCTATGCTTGAATGGGCACTACTTAATTTCTTTATAAGCGAACACAATAAAGATGGTTATACTTTTATACTTCCACCACACATCCTTACTTATGATTCAGGATTTACAGCTGGACAATTCCCAAAATTTGAAGATGATGTTTTCAAATTAGAGCAAGAAAAAGGATATATGCAATTTCTTCTTCCTACAGCTGAAACAGCTCTTATTAACTTCCATAGAAATGAAACTTTAAAAGAAGAAGACCTTCCAAGAAAGTATTTTTCATACACTCCTTGCTACCGTAAAGAAGCAGGAAGCTACAGAAGTGAGGAACGTGGAATGATTAGAGGACATCAATTCAACAAGGTCGAAATGTTCCAATACACCACTCCAGAATTAAGCGAAGACGCACTTATGGAATTAGTTGGAAAAGCAGAAAGCCTAGTTCAAAAACTTGGACTTCACTATCAACTTAGCAAGTTGGCAGCGGCTGACGTATCAGCTTCAATGAGGAAAACTTATGATATAGAAGTTTGGATACCTTCAATGAACATCTATAAAGAAGTTAGTTCAGCATCTAACTCCGGTGACTACCAAGCAAGACGTGGTAATATGAAGTATAGACCATCAGGTCAAAAGAAAACTGCTTTTATTCATACTCTTAATGCTTCAGGTCTTGCAACTAGCAGACTTATCCCAGCAATATTAGAGCAACATCAAAGAGCAGACGGACACGTAGATGTACCAGAAGCACTAAGACCATTCTTAGGTTTTGATGTATTATAATAAAACGATTTTAAGGCACTAGCTAATTACAGTTAGTGCCTTTATTTATGCTCGAAATCCGATATTCCCATTAGGTGGTAGGACTGTTAATATCGGATTTCAGCATTTATATATTTTTATCTTGTTTATTCACGAAAACCGAAGTGATTCTATCTTTTGTCTTTCTCTAATTATTATCGTTCTCTATACCAATGGGCACTTCGGATTTCTACATATAGGTGAAATCCGATATTCCCATTAGGTGGTATATACACTTTCGGTAGGGTTATGCTTAAAGACTGTTAATATCGTATTTCGGCATTTTGACATTTCTATCACGAAAACCGAAGTGGTTCTATCTTTTGTCTTTCTCTACTTATTATCACTATCTATATTAATGGGCACTTCGGATTTC
>PDWI01010408.1_pt1 | contig 11119 bp, 8 predicted proteins | sample 1430891 | NCBI WGS metagenome assembly PDWI01 (sample SAMN01162508, study PRJNA174530) | Oral metagenome, whole genome shotgun sequencing project. | biome: Marine environment; feature: Marine mammal; material: Swab sample of the gingival sulcus; isolation source: swab sample of gingival sulcus... | reverse complement strand
AAAGGCGAGGTTGCCTTTGACAAGTGCACTTTTGGCTATGAAGACAGTGGCAGAGACGCCGTTAAAAATGTTTCCCTGACCGTTAAGCCGGGTGAAAAAATCGCTATTTTGGGGCGCATCGGCAGCGGTAAGTCGACGCTGCTGAAATTGGCTTCAGCACTTTATGAGCAGACCGCCGGCATGGTCACCTTTGACGGCGTCGATTTACGGCAAATCGATCCCTACTATTTGCGCACCCAAGTGGCTCTGCTGGACCAAAACCCGAGATTGTTTTTGGGCACCTTGCGCGATAATTTGGATATGTCGCGCAGCGACGGGTTTTTTACCGATGATGTGCTATTGGAGGCGCTTAATCGCTTTGGCATGGCCAGTCTTATCCAGCAGCACCCCAAGGGTTTGGATATGCCCATCGGGGAGCACGGCACCGGCCTTTCCGGCTGACCCTAAAAAATCCTTCGGTGGTCTTACTGGACGAGCCGACCAGCAATTTGGATCAAAATTCCGAACAGATGGTGCTGTCGGCCCTAAAAGACTGGTTAGAGCACAGAACGCTTTTGCTGGTGACGCACCGCCCGCAGCTGTTGGCATTAGTTGACAGAATTGTCGTGATAGAGCAGGGTCAGGTGGTTTTGGACGGCCCCAAAGATCAGGTCTTGGCGCAATTGAATAACCCAACACTTGCCAAGCAGATGGCCAGAAAACAGAAATTATCGAAAGAGGATTTACAGCTTATCAGCGATTTAAATGCCGCCATGCAACACGAAAAACATCGTGGTCTGTGGTGGGGTATTTTTTTGTTGGCGGCCTTTATTTGCGCCTTTATTACTTGGGCCTATTATAGTTCACTAGAGGAAGTGACCCGGGGTCAGGGCTCTATTATTCCCAGCTCGCGCCAGCAAATGATTCAAAGCTTGGATCCGGGTATTTTAAAGGCTTTATACGTTAAAGAGGGTGATGTCGTCAACAAAGGCGATTTGTTGGTGACGATAGACGATACGCGGAGCTCGGCAGTGTTGCGCGAATCAGAGGTTAAAGTGGCCAATCTCGAAGCCATGGCGGCGCGCTATCGGGCCGAGGCCTACGGCATGGCGTTAATTTTCCCCGAAGGTGTGTCGGAAAATATACGTAATCGAGAAACGGCCGCTTTTCGCGCCAGAAAAAGAACATTGGATGAAGGCCTTAGCGGCCTGTCGCGGTCAAAAAGAATTCTCGACGAGCAAATCCGTCGCACCGAAAAAATGGTTGCCCGCGGCGTGTCTTCACAAATAGAACTGCTTAAAATGCAGCGTGAATCTGCCGATATTTCCCTAAAAATGGCCGAGCGCAAAAACCAATACCTCACTGATGCCAACAATGAATTGGTGAGAATTGAGTCGGAACTGGCACAGGCGCGGGAAAATTTGGCGATGCGTGCCGATCCGGTCAAGCGGGCGGAAATCCGCTCCCCGGTTAGAGGCATCGTCAACAATATCAAAATCAATACGGTGGGCGGGGTAATCAACGCCGGCGAAGACATTATGGAAATTGTGCCGATTGACGATAAACTGCTGGTGCAAGCCTATATTCGCCCGCAAGACGTCGCCTTTATTCACCCCGGCCAAGCCGCCGTAGTAAAAATCACCGCCTACGACTACGCCATTTATGGTGGTCTGGATGGTACAGTGACGGTAATTAGCCCGGATACCCTCAGTGATGACAGACGTCCCAGTGAACTCAATCTCGATGCCAATGAATCCTACTACCGTGTATTAATAGAGACGGATAACAGCAACTTAACCGATAAAAACGGCAAGCCGTTGGCCATTATTCCGGGCATGGTGGTTTCTGTCGACATTAAAACCGGTGAAAAAACAGTTTTCCAATATTTAACTAAGCCACTGACGCGAATGAAGCAGGCGCTACGGGAAAGATAAACTATCCCAGCAGTCATCACTGATTACTTGGGTTGGCTAAAAATTACTATTTTGCAATAAATGAAAAGATCGGTTTTTTCGTGGTACTTTAGTCACTCTGCGGTAAAGCCAATGAGTTGCCAAATGCCGATTTTAGCCGGTTGCTTAGCTAAATATATGGATTTTACTGATAGAAAAACATTTAGGTCAAAGATGAAAGATAAAAATAGACAAAAGGGATTTACCTTAATTGAGTTAATGGTTGTGGTGGCGCTGATTGGCATTTTTTTCGCCACTGGCGTCAGCACTTTTTCCAGTACCATTCAGCGCTCGACTATTAAGGCTGTCTCCGACGATATTTCCGGCATGATTGCCCGGGCGCGTATGTCTGCACTGGTGAGTGGGCGATCGACGGTGGTGTGTCCGGTTGCCAATGTCACGGCAGCCCCGCCGATGCTGTGCCAAAATTGGACGACACTTGCGGCGGGAGCCAGTAATGGCAGTATTGGCATGGTGGTCTTTAACGATCCGGATGGCAACAACCAAGTGGATAATACTGGCGATTTGGTTGCTTCGTTACCGTTTGACGATCGCGGTGGCAAGGCGGGTATTACCACCGCTTCAGATGATGGTCCGGTTCGCTTTACGCGCAGAGGTAATCTTGCCAGTAGCGGTACAACTTTTAGAATTCAGTCCAGTAATCCCACCTATGCGCGTGTACCTTACGATAGGGAGGTTATCGTTGCCGCCATTGTCGGGCGCATTTGTAGTCAAATTGTACAGCCTGGCCCTCCGGGTTGCCGCCAATAAAATAGAAATGGATAAAAAATAGTGATGAATACAAAGAAATTCTTTCCCACTAAGCAAGGGGGCTTTGCCTTACTGGAAGTGATGATTTCGGCGTTGGTGCTGGCCGTAGGTGTTATTGCCTTTGTTAAGCTGAGTAATGTCAGCATGAGGCGTGCGCAAGAAAATAACTATCTTTCGCAGGCGACAGCTTCGGCCAATGCGCTGATTGAAATTTTACGCAGTGATCCGTCAATGGCGAACTGGTTTTGGGCTAACGATACCGGCAACTTCTTTATCGATACGGTCGCCCTCGCAGGTTACGCCACTCAATGTCAACTGGGTGATACTGGTGATAATGGGGAAGTAAAATTAGATGATTTGTCAACGCTGTGTACTTCTACTAGTACGCAGTTGCGTCAAGACTGGCGAAATGAGTTGCTGACAAGTTTCGCGCAAAATTTTCAAGGGATTGATGGCAAGGCCGTTATGTGTTTGCGCGCTAATGGGGGATTGGCGGCAGCTGCAGTACCCCCTTTCGATATGCGCATTACCGTTATTTGGAAATATCCGCGAAATGGTAGTTATATCGCAGCCGCGGCGACCGATTGTCCGGTGGCCTATGCCGGCCCCATACCCGACCCGGGAAATACTTTAAATACGGCTAATCCTGATCGGGGTTATTATGAAGTGTTTACGACAATTACTGATAATTAGTTATTTGGATAAAGGAAATGAAAAAACAACAAGGTATTAGTTTACTGGAAATTATGGTTGCACTGGCGCTTAGCTTATTGATTATCGCCGGCGTGGTGCGTATGGTGACGCAAACCATAATGAACGAGCGCTTCGTGTCGTCGGAACGTGAAATACAAGAAAATATCAATTTTTTAACCAACCGATTGGGTTTTGTCTTTAAGCAAGCCTTGTCTTCGCCTTGTGGTAATGTCGCGGGCATGTTGGAAAGAAGTTCTGGCACTGGGGTGAGCTACCTTAAACGGGCAAAGCTGGATATTGGCGGCACCCTAATTCCCCAAAATATCCCCAATGTTGTCGTTCCTATAGACACTTTGCCTGCAGGCAGCGATACCGGAGCGATTACCCCGAATAATCTGCTTATGTTGTCCGCTGGTGTAGAGGGTGCCGGTACTAACGAACCACAGTATTTGGCCGCATCACCCGACGTTTTTCAACCGATAAGTAACTTACTGACGGACATTGTTCCGGACTCTGAGTATATTGTTGTGATGCAGGTAGGGGAGAAAATATTACTAAATACCACTAGTGTTCGCGGCGTGCGCGGCGGGCGAAACGTGGCTGGCGGTGTGCTTAATGTCGACAATTTAAATGCGATACCAACCACGACGATATCCAACAATGTCGGCAACCCCAATGTTGTGCCTTATTTGATTACCAACTGTTCCCAAGGCGATATTTTTGTGCCCAACGGGCCGGTAACAGCTAACACTATTCCCATTGCTGACAATCTCTATTTTAGCGGGCTTACCGGTGGTTATCAGCCCGGGGAAGCGGTTATAGGGCCTGTTTCCGTATTTGCCTATTATGTGCGCCAACGCCCGAATGAGTCAAATACCTTGATGCGCCTTAACCTAACCACCGGTGGTAGTCCTCAGCCGATTTTGGGTGGTGTTAATCAGGTTACTTATAGCTGGGGTATAGGGCAGGGTCAAACCGTGCAGGGTTTTTTTACTACCCCAGAATTGCTGGCTAACGGTTTTCGCTTGGCCAATTTTAGAGACAACTTAATTGCAGTAAAAATTAGCATGCAGGTAGCGGGTTTTAGTCACCAGTATGGTAGCGTTATCGGCGGCATCAGAAATAATCCGGTTAAAACTGTTGAGCGCGTTGTGACGCTTAGAAATAAATAGAGAATGACTGTTCCAGTCAAAAACAAAAAACGATAAATGAAAAAGGTAGCGACAATGAAAAAGACCAACCAACAGGGTTTTGCATTATTAGTGAGTATGATTTTGTTGATTGTACTGACGCTGATTGGCTTTAGTATTGCCAACAAGGGAAAGTTGTCGGCACAAGTATCTAGAACCACCAGTCGTTACGAGGCGGTCTCGGCGGCAGCTGAGGCTGAGATGTATCGCTTGATAAATCTGATATCATCTGCGACTGCAATAATCGAAACAGGTGCTGGCGTTCTCTGTGATACTGGCAACTGCGCCGTAGCGGCTGGAGCTCCAACTGAAATCACACAAGTTTGGTCAAATTCAGCATTGGGGGCGTTGCAAACCCCACCAAACATCATGCCCGATTTTAGTGACTTTTCAGATCCTATTTGGAATTCAGGTATTACGGGAACAACACAATCGCAATACGATGTCGGTGGTACGCAACTTATTAGTACTCGTGCTTTTGTACAGGAACTAGTGCGGCGGGAGTCGACCTCTGCCAGTGGCGCTGTGGAACTCAGCGTGGAGTATTTAGTTACTGTTAAGGCCTTTGCCCAAAACCCCGGTGATGCCGCTACCGATGAGCGCGAGACTATTGTACTGCAAAGCAGTTACAGTATGCACTTTATTATCTAAAAAATATACAGCTTACCTCGATAATGAATATAAACAGGAAAGTAACCATGAAAAACACTAGAAAAAAATGGGCAATGATAGCGTCCTTACTCTTTGCCGCAAATATGGTTCAGGGGCAAAACTTTAATAACCCCAATATTACTGAAGAGCCGGCTATTTTTATTCAGTCTCAGGCTATTCCTCCTAATTTGTTTTTTATATTGGATGATTCGGGTAGTATGACCGAATACTGGGCGGGGTCAGAAACCACTTACAATCCCGGTGTTACTTATCGCGTTCCTCCTAACCCCAATGACTTTAATGCGGTTACCGGTAGCTTTGAACCGTTACCAACACCACTGGTACCGGTGCCGGCAGTCAGTGGCTATTTGGAAAACGGGCTATCGACGTTTACCGACTGGGCAAAATCCCCGAGTGACGCCTGCCCAGGTGCGAGTGACCCTGTTAATTGTAATATTTTTTCGGCCTATTACAGCACTAAGACTTTGGCGATGAAATCCTCTTTGGCTAATTCGCTTGTTGAGCAATCTATGCCTTTTGTTATAGATATCAATTATTTAAACCCTGATGACGGGATTGCCACTAATGACATTGAACCCATAGTTATCAATCCCGGTTCGTCGACTTACGCAGATAATATGAAGCAACTATTGCTGCAGATTTACAAGGAAAGGGGGAGGTTTGGTACACCCACAAGGACAAGGTATGTTCAGCAATATGAGAAAATCAGTGAACTGGCCACAGAGGCGTCAAGGGATAATATTTTTCTACCAATAGACAAGCTGGGAAATCCTGATTATAGCTACGACAGCGATGATTTGCTCTATTGCAGAAGAAATTACTCTGTTATTCTTTCTGACGGTGGTTACAATGGCAGTATTACTGAAAATAACAACTATGACGGCACTGATAAAACCCTGAATTTTCGCAATTCAGGGGGCGAAATTGTCCCGAGGGAATTTAAAGGCGATGGTTCGGTTCCAGAGCAACGCTTGTATGCGGGGGGTAGTAATAGTCTAAATCCTTATGATGGGAATAGTAATTATCTCAGTGACTTGGCTTTTCAATATTGGGAGCAGGACTTATCCGGCAGTTTGGCTGATGAGGTTTCCCCTATTATAAACGTAGAGGGTGATGAGAAAATTTACAACTCTGGTGGCGATGAAGTCGTTGTTCCTGAGGAATGGAACCGAGACAACAATCCTTCTTATTGGCAAAATGTGACTACGACAACGATAGGTTTCGGTTTAGGTCAGGCTATTACTGATACTCAGCTGGCTGATATATTGTCTAATCCCGCCGCCACCTACAGTTGGACAGACAGTTTTTATCCGAATGGCACATGGAGAGAAGACCATGTGACGCCAGATTTTGTGAGATCTGGTTATGTCGGGCGTGGCGGTTTCTATAAAGCTGATACTCCTGAGGAGTTACAAGAAGCTTTTGAGGCAATTATCGAAGATGCACTTAATAATTCACAAAATCTAAGTACCAGTGCGGCAACAGTGAGTGCCGGTCAGGTGACTTCGTCGGCTGATAACTTGATGTTTAGCACCTCCTTTAATCCGAAATATTGGACGGGGGATTTGCAAGGTACTTGGCTGTATTCCGGCACCGATGGCTCTACCCCGCCGTTGCCCAGCGATAAAAGTAATTGTTTTAGCAGTCTCCCCTCCGAAATTTTTGTTGGTCAGCTGTGTGATTCCAGTGCCGCAAACTGGAGTGCACAAAGTGAAATGAATCCAGCAAATTGGTCGAGTCGAAAAATATTTTCCATTAATCGTGAACTCAGCCCCCCCATAAAGGGCATTAGATTTAAAGCTGCTGAGATGAATACAACACAGGTGGGACACTTTGCTGTTATGCATGATGGTTCGCCGGGGGATTTGGACAGCAGCGTCACTAACCAAGAGATTATTGATTTTTTGTCGGGTGATCAAACACTTCTTAGCACGCAAAGCGCAATTAAAGAACGTGATGATGGAATACTGGGGGATTTTGGCCGCGGCAGCCCCGTTTTCGTGGGCGACCCCAGTTCGTATGTTTGGGGCAGTAACGATGCTTCTTGGCCCAGAAGCCTTAAAAAAGGGGATCGTAAGGTTGTTTTTGCCGGCAATAATGATGGTATGTTGCATGCTTTTGATGCGCTTTCTGGTAAGGAATTATTCGCTTATGTGCCTAACAGTATTTACTCCAAACTCAAACATCGCGTGTTAAGGTCAGAATCGCATTTGGCTACTGTAGACGGGCAGGTTGCCGTACAAGATATTATTGATATTCACGATAGCAATACGCCAAAAACAATTTTGGTATCCGGTCTGGGTGCTGGGGCGAGAGGTTTGTTTGCCCTTGACGTCAGTGATCCCAACAATTTTAGAAAAGAAGATGTCCTTTGGGAACTTGATGAAAACGATGACAACCGCTTAGGTCGTATTTTTGCAAAACCTTCCATTATTCGCGTTGAGGGTAAGTACAAAGGTAGCTTGGGCACCGGTTCGGCCGAAGAAAATCGCTGGGTCGTCGTCGTTGGTACCGGCTACGGTAATGTGGGGGCTGATAGTGGCATTATGGTCATCGACGCCATTTCAGGTGAGATTCTCGATTTCCTAAAACTACCCGGGGCACAAGGGCTGGGTGAGATTGCCTGGGTGGATCATCAGAAAAAAGAAAAACTGGATGTGGCTACAGGCTCTTATTTAGGTACCGGTTCACTGTGGGGTGAAGTCGATAGAGGCTACGTTGCCGACTTGCGGGGTAACGTTTGGGTGCTGGACTTTGCTTATGATAAAGCCAATACCGAAACGGAATTGCGTTCTGCCGTTACCGTAGGTAGCACCAATGATGCAGGAACAGTTAATGATGCGGCCCATTTAAACAGTTTGCTGGCAACTCCCGGCACTACCGTTGATGGTGAACCTGCGCCATTGTTTATATCCACTGATCAAGCGGGTAACAGACAACCCATCACAGCAAGAATCACCCCCATAAAACACCCTAGTGGTCGGGGTTATATGCTCTACGTCGGAACTGGTGACTTCTTGGCTGCTGTTCCACTAGTTGATAACGGCAATTGTGTGGTGATTGATTGTAATCCATCCAGCGAACGCAGTGCGAATAGCCTCTATGGCATTTGGGATGATATCGGGGATAATATCGGCGATATCGCTACCGATGATATTGAACAGTACAATGTCACTCGGGACAGACGTTTTCTGACCTTCTATCCTTGGAAACAGATTAAAACGCAGTTTGTCGATGGCACTCAAGCTTTTGCCCGCGTCAGTGACGATTCAGGTAGCACGGCAGTGTTGAAAACCCCTATTAAATGGGCCAATTTAACTGGCTTTGATGATTCGGAAGCGGTGGCCTTGACAAACTATACCAGTGATCCGGTGATTTCCTCCGGCTGGTTGACAGACACCGGTTATAATACGACTTTAAAGCAATCTGAGCGAGTCTTCCAGCCGGCCGCTTTAGTGATTAACGCCAAAGGAGAAGAAGGTGTTACATTTTACATGCACACCTTGGATACGGATCCTGCAAATGCCGATCCATGTAAACCGGAAGGAAAAATGAAAACTTGGCAGTTATCTTATAGAACCGATATTATTGACGGCCCACTGGCTACGTTCTCGGCTTCTTTACTCGATAACAACAGCGACGGGGTAATTGATGAGAATGATAAGATTGATGTCTCGTCAAAGCAAATCGTGCCTTTAGGTGGCATTCCGGTGGTGGGTAGCACAGAAGATGGTAGAGATAAACTTGTAATGGGTAACACAGCTATCGAAGGTAATGCCGGTAATGCTACTGGAACATTTTGTACTAATGGGGTAACGCGCGTTTACACGGCAACGCTCAGTGACGGCACAAAGAAACAACTAAAAACTTGCAGGCCCTTTGCCTTGTCGTCATGGACTGAACTTGAATAAATAAGGAAATAACAATGCAAAAACAAAAGGGATTTACCTTAATAGAAGTGATGGTTGTGGTTGCCATTATCGCCATCTTGGCGATGGTGGCGATACCGGCCTACCAAAGACAGGTTATTAAAAGTAACAGGGTTTCAGTCCAGGCCAAAATGATGGAACTGGCTGGTGTCTTGGAAAGAAACTACACCCAAAATGGGCAATATGTGGGGGCTCTTATTAACAATCTTAATGCCGCCCCTAATAACTGCGTTGCAGGTGGCGGTTCTCCGTATAATAACCGCTATGATCTTTGTATTGTTGGAGCTTCGCCAACGACACCGGCGAATACTGGCTTTCAAAGATATACCATAACCGCCACTCGCGTTAATGCGCAACTTGCTGACAGTTGCGGAAACCTCACACTAAACAGTGGGGGCGTTAAGGGTGCTGCTAGACCAGACTGTTGGCGCTAAAACAATCAATAGGTTAACTTCGAATAACGCTTAACATAGCTCGTAGTTAAGCGTTATTTTTTTGTTGATAGTGCGCAGCAGTTGTTCCGTATTCCACCGTTGAGACAAGGGTGCTTGCTTCTCAACGAGTAGCGCATGGCTAATGCCTGACCAGGATTTTGCTTGGAGCCTTCGAGTGTTTAACGCCATTGGTAGGGGGGCTAAACTGGGGTTGAAAGCGGCATTTTCACCGTACATACCGGCGGTTTGTTCGCCATCGCTAAAAGTCAAGGCGATGCCGCTGTTAGCGCCGCTGTAGGGCGCGTGAGAACCATGACAAGCGTTGGTAGCCAGTGTTTGCAAGTTTTTACCGAAAACAGGCGGCGTCCCGAGTATCCTCTCCCTTATCTGTAAATCCTCAGGCCCAAAGGCGTTGGGCAGGTAATCTGCCAGTGATTTTTCCGCTACATTGGGTAGCAGTATGCGAAAATCGGCCGCTAGATTAACCTCATTTATAAACTGCCTGCAGTGACCACAGGGCGGATAATTAATGGCCAGTAGTGCGAGTTGATGGGTGCCTTTTGACCAAGCGTGGGCTATGGCGCTTTGTTCTGCGTGCAGGGTTTGACCGATATGCGTGTGTTCAAACTCAAAATTTGCTCCCAAATAGAAATTATTCCCCTCATCAACGGCTACGGCGCCGACAAAAAACTGAGAAATGGGCGCTACCGCAAAAGCTGAAGCCAGTGGTAGCAACATTAGCGCCAGTTGTTTCTTCGTTATCCGTTGTTCCCGACATATTTTATTGGCGACATCGGCGGGAATAAAGCTATGGGGATAGTCGGTTTCTGCACAAAGGGTCTCGCTGATAGCGGCATTAATCTGCCTGAGTGCCGTATGAATAGTTTTGTGAATGTGTTCCATTTTATCCTCATTGAAGTGTTTTAGACTATTATAGTGGTTTCTATAGTAAAAATAGCATAGAATGATGGATGCTTATTCATTAATGGAGGTTAACTATGAGTACTTTAATCAGCTTGGCGGGTATGGTGACGTTACTGGCAATAGCCATTATTTTCTCCAACAATCGCAAAGCCATCAACCTGCGTACGGTTGGTGGTGCTTTTGCCCTGCAATTTTCACTGGGGGCATTCATATTATTTGTTCCTGCCGGTAAAGATGCGCTAGCGGCGGTTTCCGGTGCCGTCAGCAATGTGATTGGCTATGGCGCCGAAGGTATTGACTTTTTATTTGGTGCGTTGGTCTCCGATAAAATGTTTGAGGTCTTTGGCGGCGGTGGCTTTATCTTTACGCTAAGGGTATTGCCGATGATTGTCTTCTTCTCGTCGCTGATTGCCGTGCTTTACTATATAGGCATTATGCAGGTAGTCATCAAAATTTTAGGTGGTGGATTGCGCGCATTGTTAGGTACCTCGAGAGCCGAATCGATGTCAGCTGCCGCCAATATTTTTGTCGGGCAAACCGAGGCGCCGCTGGTGGTCAGACCCTTTATAAAACAA
>PDWI01009534.1_pt1 | contig 11119 bp, 8 predicted proteins | sample 1430891 | NCBI WGS metagenome assembly PDWI01 (sample SAMN01162508, study PRJNA174530) | Oral metagenome, whole genome shotgun sequencing project. | biome: Marine environment; feature: Marine mammal; material: Swab sample of the gingival sulcus; isolation source: swab sample of gingival sulcus... | reverse complement strand
ATTTTTTTAATTTAGTATTAGCGTTTAAAGAAGGAATGATAGAAAATAATGCTCCATTACAACTTACTTCTTTGTCTTTGTAAGCCAAGGCATTACCTGTTGAGTCAAATAATATAGCATCAGGGATGCTGTTGAATTTTTCAATAATCTTATTAAAATTATCTTCATCTTTTATTAAAAGTATGTTGTCATATTTTAATTTTCTAGAACGTAAATATTTAATTAGACTTTCTTTATTTTCGGGTTTAGGTTCTTTAATTCCGTAGAACGTTTTTAGAATTAAATTACATGAAGAGATAGATATAGCTATCATAATAAATAATAATACTTTTCTCATAAGATTATAAATTTTGATTTATATTGATGTTTTTGTTGTTTGTAGAGACACCCAACTTGGGCGTCTCTACGATTTGATTATCAGTGTTTTCAATCTCCCTCGCCCTCTTCTCCAAGAGGGAATTTTTGTTGTTAAAGACGCAATGCATTGCGTCTCTACGATTTGATTATCAGTGTTTTCAATCTCCCTATCCCTCTTCTCCAAGAGGGAATTTAAAACCGCATCTAAACATTCAACAACATCTTCCAACCGCCGGTGCCGAAGGTCATAAATTCTTTGCCGAATTGCAAAATCTCTTCTTCGTTTAGGTTGTGTGAGGCTATCTCCGACAATACTTGTATCCACCAAGCGGCTAAGGTGTGGATGAAGAAAATGGAGATGTTGGAGTTGGTGTTCGGGTATCTGTTTTTTATTTTTTCTAAATAATCTTTTGATGATTCGGTATATCTATCAATCCACTCGTTTTTTATGTTTTCGTATTTCGAGCCGGAGCATTTGTTAAACAGTAAATTGACTTCTTGTCGGTAATCAACCAAGAATTTCATGTGTTCTTTAAACTCATCAATTTGGGTTATGTCGTTTGCATTAAACCACTCGCTAAAAGCATAATTCACGTCTTTATGGCGTTTCATACTTTCTTCCATCATTGTGAATACGGGTTGCAAAATGATTTCCAAAATCTCATCTTTGTTTTTGAAGTAATTGTATATGTTACTGAGGGTTACGTCGGCTTCTTTGGCTATTTCTCGCATTGAGGTGTGGCGGTAGCCTTTGGATATGAATGATTTTTTTGCCACTTCGAGTATGGTGTTGCGTATGTCTTCTTTTTTTGTTTGCATGTGGTGGATTTTATAGTAATTGATCTGTCAATGATAGTATTTGCGGGGTTAGGATTGAGGTTAGTATGCCGTTGATTGCCAAGCCTATGGCACTGTAACTTCCGTACTCTTCGCCCTTTGAGGCAATTTTGGCTGTTCCCAATGCGTGAGATGCCGTTCCCATGGCAAGCCCTATGGCGTTGGGGTGTTTTATTTTTATCAGCTTTATGATATGCTCGCCTAATACCGCTCCGAATATTCCCGTTACTACCACTATGGCGGCTGTCAATGAGGGGATTCCGCCGATGCTTTCTGATATGCTTATGGCTATGGGCGTGCTTACCGATTTGGGCGATAGGGTGTAGATGAGTTCTTTGCTTGCTCCGAGAAGTTTGGCTATTACCACGACAGATAGTATGCCTATCACCGCTCCGCTGAGTGTTGCCAACAGTATTTGCTTCCAATTTTGCTTGATGCGTTTCGACTGTATATATAAAGGTATAGCAAGGGCGACGATTGACGGGTTCAGCCAGAAACTTATTATTTGTGTGTTTGCCTGATATTGATTGTAATTTATGTTTAAGAATTTCAGCACTGCTATAATGGCGATTATCGAGAGCAGTACGGGGTTTAAGATTATGAGTTTTAATTTCTGATGTAACTTTTGGGTGGCAATATAAATTATTATGGTAAATGTTACTAAAAATATTTCGCCTTGTATGATGTCCATTGCTTTATTTATTCTGTCCGATTTGGGCTACCAATGCGGTGGTTATTAATACTAATATGGTACTGCCGATGGTGGCTAATGTTATGGTAATCCAGTTGTTATATATAAGGTTTAGGTTTACCATTACACCTACGCCGGGCGGTATGAAGAAAAATGCCATGTTCTTGATGAGGAAGTTGCTGGTGTTTTCAACTTGGTGCAGTTTTATTATCTTAAATTCCAAAGCCAAGGTAAGCAATATCATGCCTATTATACTGCCGGGTATCGAGCTGATGAGGTAGTATGAAATTATTTCGCCCACAAGCCAGAAGAGTAGCAGGATGCTTATTTGGGTTAAGTTTTGTTTGAGGTTTTTTGCTTGCATTGTGAGAATAAAATTTGGGTTATTGTAAAGACGCCCCAAAAAATGGAGCGTCCTTTAAGTGTGATATGATTATGAATTATGCTAATTGGTTTTTACGATTTTGCCTGTTTTTACAGCCTTGTCGGTTGATAATTTCCAGATGTAAATTCCAGATTTTAGATAATCCAAATTGTCTAATCTTACGGAGTTGTTGCCTACGTTTTGCGACAATTGCATTTTTGCCACTCTTCTGCCGTTTATGGTAAACAACTCAAAAACTACATTCGATTTTGAATTCAGTGTGTAGTTTATTACTGTAAAATCGCTAAATGGGTTGGGATAGCAAGCCACATTTAAAGCATCAATTTTTTTGACAGCCGTAGGCAAATCAATATCCGCACCCGATAATGGTAATGAAATATCATCAATCAAAACTCTGTCGTAGAAGGCGGTGCTGATGAAGTCTTTTTTGTATTCCCATTTGAATACGTGCGTGCCGATTGTTACGGGGTGTTTTTCGTATACCCATTCCATCTCTTCGCCCGAGGCGTGGGATAGGAGTTTGTTGTCGATATAGAAATTGAAAAAGTCGCCGCCGCCTTCCGATGATACTTTGCGGAAGAATGATATGGAATCGTTTTTCACAACATTGAGTTTTATTTCAAGCGATGAGGATTCTTGATTTGCTATCTTACCCGATGAGGCACAGAAATTGCCTGAGTGTTTGTCATCTTCGCAGATAGTCCAAGCTGTGTCACCGCTGAAATACCAATTAAATTGGGTGAAATCTTTTGTTTCAAAATCTTCAATTCCTTTTTGGGTGTTGATTACAAGTTTTAGTTTTTTGCTGTATTTACCGGCATCCAAATTTAGCAATAATTCCAATTTGTAATCTTCCGCCAATTCATTTTTTGCAGTTAATTTGAATTTCACATCGTGATGCTCGCCGGCTTTTATCGGTGCTACTTGCACGCTTGCTGTTTCGATTTCTATATTTTGGTCTTCGATGCTAAGATTGGCTGTGGCTTCGGGAGTTTTGCTATGTCCTTGGTTTTGAACTCTGAATGTAATTTCCCATGTTTTGTTGTAGAGAAACATGGGGTCTTGGGTTTGGACAGATTCATGTAAATCAAGCAGGCTTAGTTTTATCAAAGGAGCATTTAGGTTTATGTATAAATCTTTGCTCCATGATTTTTGGTCGCATGTAGTTTTCACGATAAGCAGGCTTTCGTGTTGGTCGGGTATGTACTGTTTAGTCTTGAAACTCAATACATTATCTATGGTTGTAGATTGATTTGCAGGAATTTTGCCTAAGTCGTGAGAGGCATTTTCAACAATGATGTATTCGTCGTTGGAAGTGAGTGTGGATTGGCAATTTTCAGCATCTTTATAACCTGCATTTTTGAATGTTATATTTAAGTTGATGGTCTCATTAATTTCGGGCAGATTATTGTTGTCGTCGGTTAAGCTGTATTCGCTAATCATAATGAATGGGTTTTGTGTGTCTTCGATTACGATGGGGAAAGTTTGGGTTTTGCAGTTGTAGCCTGATACAGCAAGTGTAGCTTCGCCGGGTTGTATTATTTGCTGATTTACAGATATTTGTGCCATGCCATTGGCATCTGTTTTGGCACTTCCTATTATTTCGTTACCTTGAATTAGGTTGCAAAAAACATCTTGCATCGGCTTTTCGTTTGATTTCACTTCTACCGAGTAAGTTGCTTGGTCTAACGGGATTTTTGCTTTATGAGTTATATTCAAAGCAAAAGGTTTGTCAGTCCAGATTGCCAGCATTGGGTCTGAGAGGGCGTTGCAATCATACATGCACCATCTTAAAGCTCCTTCCTCGTGTTGATTTGGGGCGTTTACCCATTCGGCGGTTTTTATTTTTGAGATTTTATGAGCTTCACCGATGTTGTTGCGATGCTCTGCATATATTGCATTCATAAATTCTCGGTTTATGTGGAGCGAAGGTCCTTCGGTTTGTCCTTCGTTAAACCAACCGTAGCGAGAGTTGCCCACAAAGGCAGTTGCAAAGTTTTTTATTTTGAGCATTTCTTCGGCAATGCAGTCGTTGGCAGTGAAATCGCCACAGATGCAACCGTGTGTGTATACTATTGAGTATGAGTGGTCTACTCCGTTTGCCATGTTGAAGTTATCGTCGGTGATGTCTTCGTTTTGGAGGAACATATTGTAGTTGGTGTTGGAGTGTCCGGCATGGTATACGGCAGGGTGTCCGTTGTTGATTTCCCTTATTATATCGTCAGCACCCCAAGGCATTAGGGGGGCATTTCTTGTGTATAATTTTTTCATGGGTTGGTCTTCGGGTATGCCCATGGTTGTGTATCCGTTGTCGGAATGTTCGTCTATTAGGAGGTCTAAATAATCGCTTCCCCAGGTTAGCGGATCGTCGTGTAGTTTTTCGCCGGCAAGCAAGGGTTTGTTGAGTTCGTCTATCACGGGTTGTTCTTGGTATTTGATTATTTTGTTAATCATGTTTTCCATATCCTCCTCTGTCGAGAAAGGCATGCGTGCCACCGAAACTTCCGGGAATAAATCGTCTTCGCCAATTTCGCCCCATTTCTCGTCGTGGTTGGTGTTCCAATTTCCGTCTAATGACGAGTAGTACAGGTCTGACGGGATGTTATTGTCTTTTATAATTGATGATGATTGCACTTGGCAGAAAAATCCTCTGTATGGGATTATCTCGGTGTCGCCTGCGAGAAGTACATATTCAATACCATGTTTTTTGTATTCTTGAATTATGTAATTGCGGATTTGTTCGGGTCTGTCGATGCCGTCGGTGGAGGCGTAGATGTCGGTTACGTTTTTAAATTCGGCTTTCATACCTCGGTTTAGATATTTGCCTTTCATTATTTCAAACTTGTCTTTAAACATGTCGCTTGATATTACCAATACTTGATAGCTTTTTGCCTTTTCGTTTCTTAGGGCGTGGTATTGCGACATGCCTTTCGGATTGTCAATGTAGTTTTTCACATTGCTTTTTATTCGCTCGTTGGTTTGATAAAGTTCGTGGGCTTTTTGAGCTTCGGGTGTTTTGTCGGTTATTACCTTAACATTCACATCTTGATAAAAATATACTTTGCCTTTTGCGGGGATATATCTTAAAGGTGTGAAATGTGTTATGGCTATCGAATGCCCGTTGAGGTAGTGGGTGTATACCTTGTGGCTTTCAGCCTTGCCGATGGTGTCGGTTGATTTGTAGAATTTCTTATCGAAAAGAAATTTACCGCTTCGCCCTTTCGACAACGGACTTGTGTACTGTTTGGGATACAGGGTGTAATGTCCTTGTAGTTCTTTGGGATTGCTGAATGTGATTTCCACAGATTTTGCTTGTGTTCCCGGAGGCAGTAGGAGTTTGGCGGCTTTGTAGGGCATCATAGCCTGACCGTTAGTTCCTATTTGCATGCAGTTTTCAAACTCTATTAATGCGTATTGGCTCAGCCTTTTTTGACTTAAATTTTTGAAGGTATAATTTTGACTTATTTCCTGTGCCGATAGAATTAGCGGAAATGCAAGTGCAATTATTATTATTAATTTTTTCATTTTGCTGTTTGTTTTAATTTAGAATTATTTGTTTTGAATAAATGTATTCATCAGTTTGGATATTGATGATGTATGTTCCTTTTTCAAAATTAGTCATATTGATTTTTATGTTTTTGCCTTGGTTGGCACTATCGTATACGGTGCGACCTGTGATGTCTGTTATCTTGATGTGTTTCAGGATGTTACCGTTTGTTTGAATTGTCACATAATCGGTTGTGGGATTCGGGAAAATCTCTATATCGTTTTGCTCCATTTGTGATACGCTTGATTTTATGTCAATTAGGATATCGTCGAGCATAACGCCTCTGCCGTATTTTGCATTTCCCATAAAGGCTATTTGGTATTTGCCCGAGAGATTAGGCAGGGCGATATTGCATTTAGTCCAGCTTGGCGTGTTTTGGTTTAAGAATGTTAATGATGTCCATTCGGTTGCGTCTGATTTTTTGTATAATACGGTAAGCTCATCTTGCATTATGCCCCATAATCTTTCCATGCTGTACCAGAACGACAGTTTAAATGCTTGGTCGGCACTAAATTCCATTTCGGGTAGTATGAGCATGGTTTTGTCTTCGGAGGTAGTCATGTCGGCGAATAGTGCGTTGTAATTGCCGGAGTGAGCCGCCAAGCCTGAGGTTTGATTTCCTTTTGTGAATTGCCATTGCAGGTTGTCTATAACAAATTCTTCTGTCCAGCAGTTGGGTAGTTTTTTGCCTTCAAAGCCTTCTTTGAAAGGGAAGGTAGTGTTTGGCATACATAGTGTGGTGAATGGTTTAGCTCCGCCCAAGCCGATGCCGTTGCTGTTTTTGGCATACATTTTAAAGTAATAGTTTTTGCCCGGTTTTAGGTTTTCTACTTTTAGTTTTATGTCGGTTCCGAAAGGAGCTTCGGTGGTGCTTACTTTTATGAGGTCTTCTGTTTCAAAAGTGAGGTTGTAGTCTTGGCTTACTATGAAGCCTACTTCTGTGATTTCTGAATTGAAATCGTTGCTGATTGTTCCAAACAATTCTGCTGAATCAAAACTTATGTTTTCAGCTTTTTTTGTGATTACGAGGGGTGCGAAGTTGCCTGATAATTCTAATGGAGTTTTCCATAATCCTCGACCGTATGAGCCTGCTATAAGTTCTGAGTTTTGAGGGTTTTCATTGTCGTAATATATTTCTAAATCAGCTATTTGGACGTTGGGTAATCCGTTGTTGTAAGCTACCCAATCGTTGTTGCCTTTTTTCTGAAATATTCCCATTTGAGTTCCTATATAGATAACGTCTTCGGTGGTTTCGAGTTTGTTGTATACTATTACGTTTACGGGAATTTCGGGCAATCCGTCCGAGATGTTATCCCAATCATTTCCGCCGTTTGATGATGTGTAAACATTATCCTTGTTATATCCACCCAGAGCAACCCATATTTTTTCCGAGTTGTTGTTTTTTACGGTTAAATTGTTGATTGTGCCATAAGGCAGGTCGTATGATATTGCTTTCCAATTAGCACCTCCGTTGGAGGTTTTGTATATTGTGTATGAGTCGGCTATGTATATTACATCAGGATTTGATGGTGCTACAACTACTGTTCTTATTTTGTCGTATAAATTCAGGTTAGATATTTTTGTCCAATTTCTTCCTTGGTCTATTGATTTCCATAGGTCGGCATACCCTGCATATATAATGTTATGGTCGTTAGGGTCTAATGTATATGGTGTTACCCATGCTCCTTCACCTGCTTCTGAGGGTTTTATAGCTTGACCGTCGGTTTCCCACTTGTCGGTTGTTCTGTATATATCGCCATAGTATAGTTCGCCGTATTGAATATTGTCGTCGGTGTAGTCGATAAGGCAATCCATGCCGTCGCCACCCAAAATATCGTACCAAGTTTGTTCGCTGAAACCTTTTGTGCCGTTGTCTTGCAGTCCGGATATATATTCGTCGGGCTTGGTTTGTCCTACTCCTATTTTGTACATTTGGCTGTTTACTATTCCGTTTGATTTGTCTATCCAACTTTCTGAGATACCGTCTTGGTATGATACGTATATCCCGCCGTCGTTACATTCGTAGAGGTTGCCTTTTGAATTGTATTTAAGCATGTGTTTGTCGGCATGTACGGCTTGTGCGTTGAATTTGCCGTACCAGTGGTTTGCGAGTTCCCAGTTTGTGCCACCGTCTTTTGAAATCCAAGTGTTTATGCCTCCAACAAGTACGATGTTTTCATCTTTTGGCGATACAGCTAAACAGAGGTCATACCATGCTTGACCTCCGGTACCGTTGCCGTCGTCCCAGGTAAGGAGGTTGTTGCCGTCTTCCGTGCCGTCAAATACTTGTGAGAATGTTTTGCCTGCATTTTCTGATTTGAATATGCCTAATAATTCGTTGTAGTCATTGCCCATTACAGCATATACGATGTTTGCGTTTTTGGGGGTTACGGCAATTTCAACTCTTTCTCCACTTCCTTCGTATAGTATCACAGTCCAATCTTGACCGCCGTTTTCCGAGAGGTATACTCTGCCGTTTTTGGTAGCACCGTATAGTACGTTGAAGTTGCCGGGTTTGTACTCCATGTCTATGAAATATTCGCTGCTAAGTTTTTCGTTCCAGTTTGTGCCGCCATCTGTTGTTTTGAAAACACCTTCTGAGGTTGCCGCAATGATTGTGTTGTCGTCGTTGGGGTCTATCAGAAGTCTTGAACACATGCGGTCGGTTTTAAGGTCGAATTTTATGCCTGTTTCGTTCCAAGTTTGTCCGGCATCCGATGATTTTAATATGCCTACCGATTTGTTTTCCCAAGTCTCTTTATCGCCTGTGGCAATGTAGATTACGCCTGATGTTTCGTAGTCGGAGGGGACGGCTATATCGCTTAATCCGATGAATGGGATATTGTCGGATAGTGATGTCCAAGATTTGGCATTGTCGGTGGTTCGCCACAGTCCGCCCGAGGGGGTTGCTACCCAGTAAGTGTTGGTGTCGGTGGGGTGGAATTCTATTGTGTTTATGCGTCCGATGCCGATGTATCCGCCTTCGCTTGAGTTGGGTCCTACTGATTGCCAATTTGCGGAGCGTGAGATTTGACCGGGATTTTTTTTCTGCCATTTTTTGTAGACAGTAAGAGCGTCTTTGGTGGGAAGTTTTCCTGTTTTGGCATCTATTTGCCCTTCCATTTGATATTCCCAACGTTTGAATTGCTTCCAGCCGAAAGCCTTGTGCAGGTTTCCGTCTTTGTCGATGTATTTGCCTTGTTTTACGTTGTACGGTTCCCAATATTTGCGAAATGCTTCTTGGTATTCGTAGAATGTGTGATTTTTTTTGCTTGATAGTAGGGCATTCCAAGGTTGTGCATTTGAGATTGTTGCAAGAAATATAATGCCTACTATGGTAATTATTTTTTTCATGGCTGTATAGTTAAATAAGTGTTAAATAATTTGCAAGATATATCAATTTATCTTTTTTTTACTAAATGATTGATTTTATTTTTTCTAAATCTTTGGGTGTGTCTACCGATATACTGTTGTATTTGGTTATGGCACAATGGATATTGTAGCCTGCTTCAAGCCATCTGTTTTGCTCTAATTTCTCGGCTTTTTCCAGCGATGATATGGGTAATTTGGTAATTTGGTTTAAAATATCTTTGCGGAAAGCATACAATCCGATGTGCTTGTAGAATGTGTGCTTTTTCAGCCATTCCTCTTTGGGAATGCCTCGCAGGTAGGGTATGGTTTGACGGCTAAAATACAGGGCTTTAAGCTCTTTTGTAACGACTACTTTTGGGATGTTATTGTCCCATAATACCTCTTCGGTTGCGATGGGTCTTATGAGAGTGCCTATTGCTTTATCTGGCTCAGTCATAATGCTTTCGAGCAGTTTGACAGCTTTGGGGTCTATCAAAGGCTCGTCGCCTTGCACGTTTATAATGGTGTTGAAGTTTATATTGTGCTTATTTTCAATTATTTGCATAGCTTCTTGACATCTGTCTGTACCGCTTTGGTGTTGGTCGGAAGTCATTATGCAAGGGGCTGAAAATTTCTGTGCCACATTTGCTATACGCTCATCGTCGGTGGCTATGTAGACATGCTCAAATGCCGACTTAATACGCTCAAATACATGCTGTATCATGGGTTTACCATTTATCATGCTGAGGGGTTTGCCGGGCAATCGAGACGAGGCATAACGGGCGGGTATTATAACGAGTGTTTTCATAATATTAACTATTTGAAATGTGATGTAATCAGTTAAGTTTTATTGCTAAAAACAGTCGTAATATTACATAGTTTGAGTAAAAAAAAAAAATATATAAAAAGTCTACAAATGTAAATAAGTCGGTTCACATTTGTAGACTTCTGATAATGAGTGTGGTATGATTTAAAGCTGACTTAGTAAAAGTGTCAGCAATGTTGCGGATATATCGCCAACTACAAGCCCTATCAGCTGGGCATTGGTGTTGTCGTAATCCATTACAACTCTATTTTGAAATTTGCCCAATGCCATTTGCATCAGGTTTATTGTGTTTTCATCAACTTGTGCGGTTGTGCTTGTGATGTAGTAACGCTTCTCTGCTTTGTTGAAATTGTAATTTATTTCAAGGATTTTTTTATCGCCTTGGAAATATTGCCAGCCGTGTTTTTGCTTTTTTTCCGCTACAACAATATTTTGCTTGGGCAGTATTATTTTTTTTCGTTTGTAAACGGCTATGGTATCGCCGTTTGGGCTTAGTAATAATTTGCGTCTTTTGGCAAGGGTGTAATTTTGGGCATCATTGGGGATATAGCTAATTATGCCGTTTTTTTGAAATGCAATTAATGTGTCTTTTTGGTTGTTTACAATATAAAATTCCTTAGCACAATCATAGCATTTGGGTATTGACGTTACAAAATTTTGTGTCTGAGCAAACACATTATAAAAGCTCATTACAAAGATAATAGAAGTTATGTATCTCATATTGTGTAAGTTTAAGAGGTTATTGAAAGAATTTTTGTCGGGGGCTAATATATACAAAAATTAAAAAATATTTTCAGTAAAATTAGGGAAATAATTGTATAGGATTGCTTTTTACACAATGTTAGCGGTAGTTATTTTCTTCTATCTTGATACATTTTTACAAAATTGAATGAAGGAAGTATTATTGGGTCATAACCCGCATTCATTGTTATGTTTGAAATATAAGCTCTTAAATAAGGAAAAGCAATAGCAGGTGCATTAATATTTATAAAATTAGATGACTTAAAATCTTCTGTAATATTTTGGTTTATAACAAAATGATTATGAGCATTTATTTTTAAATAAAACCCTTTTTCTTTATTGCTTAATATTAGATTAAATATAATTACAAATTTATTAGGTTCA
>PDWI01010381.1_pt1 | contig 11120 bp, 3 predicted proteins | sample 1430891 | NCBI WGS metagenome assembly PDWI01 (sample SAMN01162508, study PRJNA174530) | Oral metagenome, whole genome shotgun sequencing project. | biome: Marine environment; feature: Marine mammal; material: Swab sample of the gingival sulcus; isolation source: swab sample of gingival sulcus... | reverse complement strand
TGTCTTTAAAACTGTCATGATTACGATTACTACATTGTTTATGGCATTTTTATCGGGCATGATGGTGCAATCGCTACGCACACTGATATTGAGAAAAGCGCCAATTATAGCAAAATTAAACCCCGTTTCAAGTGCGACAACCGCACTATTTAGACTCGATTCATTTGGCGACATAACAGGCTATTATCCGACGATTGGTCTAATACTGATACTATCGGCACTGTTATTTACAACCGCCATTGTCATACTAAGGAGGCGTAATTATGTCAACCTTTAAGAGTGTCCTAATCAATTTTAAACGCAATCGCACTGTTGTCATCATCTATGCTGCAGTCTTTATCATCATAAGTTTTATCATGCTGAAAACAATTAACCAGCAAGTCGACTTGAATTTTAATAGAGTCAAGCCTGATGTCATATTAATTAACCAATCAGAAAAATCAGAATTTAGTGACCAGTTTGTCAGCTATTTATCGACAATTGCAGGGGTTGACCAGTCGTATGACGATATAACACTAGCCAACGACTTAGTAGAAAGTGAAGACTTTGCGATGTTAATTGTACTATCAAAAAATAGTGAGCAAAACTTACGAACCGGCAAACCCGTTATTAATACTTATTACCAAGAAAATGATTCATTTGCCAATATTATTAAAACACAGCTCAACAGTCAGCCAACACGCGCCAGTTGAACTATTAAAGAAAACAGACAATCTCAATAAAAAAGCTATTTGGTTTTCTTATTATACATCTTTTTTAGCCTATATTATTATCGCCATTTTCACGACATTGTTGATATTAATTCTAAAGTCGTACAATGAACCAATTGTCAAGGCGCGCCGCAATATTGCCAAACTGTCGCCTTTTAAACAGACGATGATGATGTCTGTCGCCAGCGGCGTTAGCCTATATGGTCTATTGCTTGTCTTTTTCGCAATTGGTCTTTCAATGGTCAAGTTTGATGTGCCAATTGATCAAATGATATTGCATTTATTAAATGTGATTGTCTTTGCCAGTACGGTCATAAGTTTTGCCTTACTGATTACTAACTTTAATTTTAAAGCGCATTTTGCCCACGCCATTGCCAACGTCGTCTCATTAGGCACTGCGTTTTTGGCAGGCATCTTTGTACCAACTGAACTATTGCCAAATGCCGTTGTGCAATTTGCCAAACTACTACCCGCCTATTATTATGTCAGGCTCTCTAAGGGCATTGTATTTGGTGATGTCAATGCCATACAACTGCTTGCAATTCAATTGCTGTTTACACTGTGTTTTATAACGATTAGTTGGTATTTAAGCCAGCAGAAAAGTCGGGCGATTGGTTAGAAAAGTGAGCTTTCTCAACACTACTCAAAATAGCAAAGGCTATCGCGTCAAGCGATAGCCTTTGAGTGTCGACAAAGTCGATAATCTACAGGCTGTTGAAAATGTTCAAGTTCGAGGCGCAAGCGAATTAGCGGGTCGCAGCGTATAAAGACATACGTGAGAATCGGTAATTTGTGCAGCAACAAGGAAATTGGGCATTTGTCAACAGTCTGAGGCTATCGCATTAAGCAATAGCCTTTGCTTATCTAATATATCTAATATCTAGAACGAATGACTAAAGTGTGCATCAACTGAACCATCAATTGAGAACATAAATAGATCTAAGCAATACGATACTTTGGCGTAACTGGATAGATCCCACTGTTCTTTTGGTTCTATAACGCCCGATATTGTACCCTTGGCATCAAGCATTAAACTGATGATGTTAAACTTTTTGCCCTTTGCTCTAATGCCGCCATTGACATTGCCCTTTAAGTAGAGTTCAAGCAGAATGCGCTGACCGTCATCGCCGCCCCAATAGTAACCACCATCGGCCCCGGCATAAACATAACCACCTAAGTAGACAATTGAAATATCAACGCTTTTTTCAAGCCCGAATTCTACTTTTGCCCGAATATAATTGCCATCGATTTCGTCTATTTTAAAGGCGACGCCAATACCTATTCGGTAGTAGCCAAAATTGACAACTAAAGTGTCAGGATAACCGATTTGAACACCAAACAGATTAGGGCTAAACTCGAAGCCAAGACTACCACGCACTTTCAGCGAGGCAACTTCAACCTCTTCTAGTGTCGCAACAAACGCGAAATAGCGCTGTGGATGGCTGTAAGTAATCCACACACTGCCAATGTGATCTTCTGGGCTCTGCGCGATCATGCTATTAACCGAAAGTGTTGTGTAAAAATCACCACCTGCGGTGACAATCGGCCCTTCTTCAAAGCCAAAATACAGTTCTCGAACTTCACAAAAACCTGCAATTTTCATGACGCCGCGTATACCAGCCGCAAAGTTATTGCCATCTTTCTCACTCACTTGTAGTCCCTTAATAAACGCGGGCATTTCATTAGAATTGGCTGGGAAAATATATCTATTGAGCTCATCTTTTTGTACTACCAAATTATTGGTTACTAAACCTGCAAAATCTTTAACCTCGCCATAGCCTAGATTAATCGGCTGACCATCTTTTTCCATCAGTCCGACTGCGAAATAGTAGCGATTTAATGCAGGATGGTAGCCAAATCGGGTTGTTGTTATTACAGGCAAACTCTCTAACTGCTCAAGAAAATTCAACTCTATTTTACTGGTGTCGAATTCTACCAATCCTGATTCGTTGCTAGCAGCTGACAATTTTGGCACCAATGTGCCAACAACATTGACACAGCCGTCAAAATTCGCTTCTAGTTTACTATTAGAATCTTCATAATCAACGCTAATTGGCGCACCGTTACGCGGCCCGGTAAATGTAATAACGTCACTGCTGACCTGCCCCAGCGGAATTTTATTAGACAATAAGGTTGAACCGCTCAGCTCTAAAACATTTGGCGTATCTATAGCATTCGCCCCGGTCAAGCTTTGGTGCATAATGCGCAAGCCGCGCGTTTCATAGGTAAAACCTTTGAAGTCGAGCATGGCAGGTTTATCGAGTTCGACATAACCATAGCTGCGATCTTGGTTCTCGGGGTGATCAGCATTCGTCTTGCCAGCGTCTGCTGGAATAATCAGGTCGCTAAATTCAAGCGGATCGCCAGTTTGAATTGATTCGTCTTCTATTGTCATACTGCCATTGCAGTACATCCCCTTTGGTCTTAGAAAACCGCCGTCTATTTTGAGGTCGACCCCCTGACCGCCGCCATCTTCAATCATACAAGGCGCAACTGAACAGAGAAATTCGCCTTTTTTGCCATCGCTATTGTCTTCTTTGTTGGTGTACAGCTTAACTTTTAACCATTCGTCGCCAAATAAATCTACTTTAACATCGGCATTGATTTCTAAATTAATCTTATTGCTGTACATATCAAGCAGACAATTGTAAACTTTTACTTCATCAAAACCACCCAAGGCATCGCCAAATTGCGCTGACACACCCTTGTCATTGTAAAGATAATTTTGATAATTAAAGCCATTTAAATCGTAGATCATTTCACCTTCGGCCAAGCCGAAATTAACTGGCTGACCACTTTCGGTTTTAACGAAATCGGCCGGTAATCTCAGGTCACCACCGCCGACAATAATGCCCACCCAAAATGGTTCAGCCGTTTCGCTTGGTGTCATCGCCTGTGGATTGGCAGCAAAGGCATCGTTGCGGTCTAGGTCAACCTTAGCACTGATTGGGTTTAGTACCATGGCTTGCGAACGCTGTGTTTTAATATCTAAACTGCGCTCAGTGATGCGCACAGTCGACATTGCACCGCTCGTCTTAAAGGCTCTGCCATCCCACTGCGCCAAATTGATGTCAACATAGGCACATTGGTCTTGATATTCTTGTTTTTCTGGTACAATCAATAGCGCATTGTCCTGTACATAGCGGCCAAATGCCAGCAAATGCTCATCAAATAGCGCACCTTCTAAAATGAAGTCACCACTCTTGTATTTGTCAGAGTGACCAGCATAGCGGTTTGGCACACCAGCGCCAACCGAATCATCACTTTCGAACGGTAAAATGAGCTTGCCTCTAAAACTACCCTGTCGCACACCGCGCACACAGTCAATTTCTGATTGTCTTGATTCTAGTAGCGAGCCACCTGGCACCAAGAATTGCACATCTTCTTGATAGCCAACGATAAACTTGGCAGTCAGTTCACCGGCGAAATCAAATTGTAAATCTTGGCGCGTATTGACCTTTAGCCCACGGCCACTGAGCGTTTCAAGTGGCATGCGCATGTTGATGTCTTCGCTACTTATCTTGATAAAGTCGGTACTTTGCGCATCTGTTGCATTAATATCAATTAAGAAACGCTGGATATTGCTTATTTCAAAGTCTTGATAGCGTATCGTTGCAAGCTTATCGATCGTTGACTGACTGAGCGTAATCATGCCGTCAGGGCTAATGCTGGCATCTCTAAACTCGATAACCGCTTTATTGCCAAGTACATTTTTGTCGTCGGCACGCTTCAAATAGCCGCTGATTTCAGGTAGCTTTTGATCATTTGAAATACGCAAGCTAGCCACAATTAAATTGGCATCTTCAATTTCACGATATTCTTCTATGTAAATAACGCCTTCTGTAATACGGGTTTGATTATTTAGCTGAACAATTGTAGCGTTAAATATTTCTACTGGCAATTTTTTATTGCCCAAAAGCAGCATTGCCTTGCCGAAATAACCAGTGCTGTCTTCGGCATAGGTTTGCAGTTGTAAATTGCTCAGTGCAAAGCCATTATAATACCCTTCAATAGCTGTATATTCTATCAACGGTTTGGTCACAACTACTGGCTTTGTTTGAATTTGTGCACGCGAAACTGTCATTTGTCTTTTTGGTATTGAATTGAGCTTTGGTATTATCATTTTCTCTAGTACTAATTGACAAGTTGCACTGGCACTGCCAGCCGAGTTGCTCGCCTCAACGATGACATCATAGGTACCAACCGATAAGTCGTCTGGTATGATCACTTCATTATTTGTAATAGTTAAATTGCGCGGCTGGCTTGGCGGCGGTGCTATCACATTAGGCGCTGGTTTTTTGACGAGTTTCGCACTGGTCGTAATCGGCTGTGTGCCAGCTAGTCTAAACGGTATTTTCTTCACTTCGTCAGATAGCTTAAATGTATACGATTTTTGATAGAATGACACGCTTGGTGGTATTTTTGTCTGCTCTGTTTGAGTTTCTGTTGTCGTCTGAAAAATAATTGGCGATTGTGTCTGGAACATAGTTGTCGGTATAGTTTGAAACAGTGTCGTCGGCTTTGGTACAGTCGTCGTCACGGTTGTCGTTTCGGTTGTTGTAACCGTTGTCGTTTTAGTTGCAAGTGTCGTGGGTTCTGTCGTTTTTGTTGTCGTCGAAAATTCAGTCAATTGTGATATGTCCTTTGTTACGGTTAAGCTAAACTCGGCACTGTCACTACCTGCCTGATTGGTTGCAGTTAGTTTAACGGTATATGTTCCACTTGCCAGCTGCTCGCTGAGTATCACTTGCTTGTTCGCAACATCTAACACACAGCCCGACGCAAGCCCCCCACCGGCATTGAGAAACTGTAATTTTAGCTCAATCGGCGCCGTGCCACTTAACGTGTATGGCACTGTTAATTTACTACCAGCTGTCTGTGAATATTTTGATTTGTCAAAGGCAATCTGCGGCGCTTTGGCAAATACAATTTTACAAGTCGTACTCTTTTCACCGACATTATTTGTCGCCTTTAAGATTAAGCTGTATTCACCTTCTGCCATGCTCTTGTCGTTATTGATAATAAATGACTGGTTGTCTGGGTTGGGTTTATAGTTATTAATCACTGTGCCATCTTTATCTTTTATGGTCATTTCAAGCTTAATCGGTTCAGTTCCGCTTAGCTCATAATATGCTTCAAATGGCTTGTTTACCGTTGCTTTAAACAGCGAACGAACCCAGAAAACATCTGGTGCTACCATATCAGGTGTTTCGGTCGGTATATAAATTGGCAAATCAAACAGCTTTTCATCTTTAATTAAGAGCGGTTCAGAAAATTCACTAAAATAGCCCCCTGTGTCGAGCACTTTAACTCTGTAGTAATTATCAGCGTAGCGATCTGCCGCTTCATCTACCCATGCCGTGTCGAACAACAATGGGCTTACCTGTAAGTATTCGCCATCAAGCGAATCGGCGCGGTAAACGACATAGCCAACGGTTTCTTCTAAACAGCGTTCTGGCGTAAGATTTTTCATTGTCGGTTGATTCCAGCGCATTGCAACATCGCCCGCTGCATCGCGCGTTAACCCTTTTATCGGGTCAAACGGCCCACTGCGACGCGGTGACGCCTCAACTGGTTCAGGTCTGCACGACCCCAAGTTGTCATCGTTCCAAGCCTGTACTGTATAGTAGTACTTAATGCCATATTCTGCCGAATTGTCAATAATGCTGAGCGGTTTTAACAAACCCGTTGCCGGTTCAACCCCTTCAACCGTATCGTAATCGGCTGGTAGTTCACCAACTGGCGTCCACTTTATATTCATCAATTCTGCATACGGCAAATTGCGGTAATCAGACAACACCAGGGGTCCGTATTGCTCGTAGATTGTGCTGAGCGCTGTCGCCTTAACGCTGGCTGGTAAATTTTTCATATTGTCAACGATGCTGTTGGAATCAAATTCAATTGTACTGAGGCGCATCATCGGGTTAAGCTTAAAGTTTTGCTTATTGACAGTTAAAATATTTTTAAGATAACCGCCTTCAGTGGTATTTGGTTTAAACAAATCGTCTGAAAGATCAGGTGGTAAAATATCGCTAATTGCATCTTCATTGACTTTACTAACTGCTGTTCGATAAATAATGTAGCGGTCACAATAAGGCACTGCTGAAAAATTAATTTGCACGCCGTCTTTACGCTGCAATGGCACAAGCAAGTTGGGCATTTGCGGTGGCATGGTCGAAGGCACGCGAAAACGCTGCAGTTTGCCATTTTGCGACTCAACAGCCCATGGCGATACCGAATTGATTTTATAATAATAGTAATGCGCGTGGGTTTGTTCAACTGGGTCGGTATAGGTTGTATCGGTGATATGATCACCAATTAGTGTCCAACTGAGCGCGCTTTCATCGACTGGCTTTTTAAACGATGGCACTTCGGCACGATAAACGCGATAGTGCTCAACTTGCGGGTCTTCTGGCGCCTGCCAGTCGAGCTTGACAAAGCCACTGTGTAGTGCTTCTTCTGCACCATCGTCTGCGATACTGTAGAAGTTAATTAAAGATGCTTTCTGCACTTGATTAGATGAATTGACCACTGCCAAATTGCTGAGTGCTTGACTTGCTGCCGACTTTGATTTAAGGCAGATTAAAAATAGATTGATGTCTTCGGCACCGCTTTTAAGCCCGCCGACCATCATTTGATTGTTTTTAACTGGTTCAGTTGTGATTCTCTGCCAATCATAGCGCGCTAATAGTTCAGCCCGCGTCATACCCTGCATTTCTGCCAAACTGGCGTCTGCATCAATTGGATGATACACTTCATAGCCCGCCAGACCAGAACCTAAGTAAGGTGGCCATTTAAGCGAAGCATAGCCATTGCCAGCAACATCTTCGCCGGGTATCGCAACAAAGACATGTAATAAATTATCTGGCGGCAAATTATCAAATTTAGTCGATATTAACTTCGGTAACGTCGTACCGTTAAGCGCTCTACCAATATTGATATTGTTTTTATCGGCAAATGCAACAACCGCGGTATTGCTACCTTGTGGTGCGTGCAGTTCACTATTTGCATTCATATTTAAGAACTTCGGCACTGTTATTTTGCTGTCGCCATAAATGCCGGGAGGCAGTTTAGAAAAATCGGGTAATTCGCGCGACAGCATTGCAATGTTTAGTTCGTTAGTGTCAACTGGCGGAACATCTGTTGCAATTGCACAGAGCGACGACTGCGACCAACCGCTCTCGTTGTTCCAATCGTCCCACGCTGACACCCAATATTTATAGGTTGTGCCTTCGCTGACATCTGTATCATAAAAGACTAAGTTGGGTTGCGCACCTTGCGGATTGCTGACCAAGCCCTGAAATGCACCAGCCGTATTTTTTAGTTCTTGGACTAGTGCTAAATTTGACGCATTATTATCAACTGCTTCAATCTTTTTAGTATCTACCGGCTGATTGGCAGCATCTTCTTCTGATTCTGTCGGCGCTTCCATTTCATTTTGATAGGTAACATCAGCAAGCACTTCAGGCGGGCCATAGCCCTGTGCACCAATTGCCACAGCGCGGTAAATAGTAAAGCGTACCGTATCTGGCGACTTAGAAAAAATCGGAATCGCAATGCCAGTTTTACCTGCATTGGCTTCCATTACATTGCCAATTGCTTGATCGCTAGACCAAGCAGATTGTTCAAAGTCTCCTGAAAAAACAGCCTTGCCCATCGCTGGAATATCAGGTGGCGTAATTTTTTCAACTTTAAATTTTATGGCATCTGAATAGTCGCTCATTCGACCAAAGATATCGAGAGAGCGAATTCTGTATTCAACTTCTCTGCCGTTTTCTAGTTCATCATCTTCATAGAAGACAGGCGTTTCAAAGTAATTGTTGGTTTCGTCCAGCACATAACTGACGACAACTGGTACATCGTTAATTTGCACAAAGTCACTTTCGCCTTCAAGGCGACGCTCAATTAAATAACCGCTGACGATGTTTTGTTCGCGTTCTGAAAGCGTACTTTGCCAGCGCAGCATCGCCTTGCCATCGACGCCATAACCGAGTAAGCTTTGCGGCTTGCTAAGCTTTACTGTATCGCCGTAAATAATTTTACTAATCGTCTGATTAACTGACGATGTTTCAATGACATACTCAATATTGTCACCATCTTTTAGCCCCAACGATGAAAGGTCATCTTGTACTAAAAAACCAGCTGCTTCGGCAAATTCTTGATCGACAAAGCTAAGTGTCGCAATTTGTTGGCGTGCCGTCATAATTTCTTTGGCAAGTGTATAATTAGCTGATTCTTCATCGCCAACCTTCAGTTGATCGATACCGTAAGCCAAATTAGCCGGTTCAACCGAAAAGTTTTTAAAGACGCCTGTTCTAATATTGGCGGCCAACAGTTTTGAATTGTCTACTTCATTTGACAACAACACGGTATTAAAAAGCAACGTGTCGGTCTGCGGCACTTTCTGTGAAATTTCAGCGGGAATGGTCAACATTTGGTCTTTAATATTTAAAAAATCTTTTTCACTACTAAAGCGTGGCGCCTTGTCGACATCAGGCATACGATAAGCCATCGCATTAAAGGCTGCGCGATCCATACCCAAAGTTTTTTCTTTCGCAGCGGTCAAGGTTGCCTGATTAAATAGCTCAGTGGCAACTTCGCCTGCCCTGAATTTGGTAGCAACATTTGTCAAGATTTCGTCATAAGATGCGCGCGTTTCGATCAGTTGTTTGTCGCCGTTGACAACGCGAAATAGCTTATAGCCGTCTTGTGGTATCCAGTCGCCAGCTGGTAACAGATGAATTAAACCACTGTTTTCATCATAGATCGTCTTAATGCTAATCGCACTCGGCATCTTGACCAAATCACTGAAATCGGCTGGTTTCAATAAACCAGAAATCGCCTGATTTAAGCGCTTTGCCTTATCGTACTCTTGCGCATAGTAGTCAGTACTCCTTTGACTGAGCGCTTTTGCTTGGTCACGCTGTTTGATTTCGTCATCGGCGATCACATCAAGTAGCGATTTACCGCCATCGCTATTTTTATAAGCGGCTAGCTGATCAGTTGGAAGTACGCCTTCCGAGTCAGTCGATTGCGTTGAAGTCGTTTGATTATTAGCGCTATTTGTTTCTTTATTGCCACTTGCATTATCGTCAGAGACCTGTTCAGGCTGACTACTACTTGTTTCTAATGACTGCTCTAATTTTTGCAATTCATTTTTAGTTGCACTGTCGTCAATATACGCCACTGCTATTTCATCTGGTTTTTGCGCTAATTTTGTTTCTAGTTGCGCATTGATGCTACGCAAATTATTGATCGCTAAACGTGAATCGACAACTTCATCTAAAGACTTTGCCATCAATAGCGTTTCAACCATGGCATCATTTTTGAGTAATGTGTCAACATCGGCGTCAACAGTGTTTAATAGTTGATTTAAATTTTGTGGTAGAGCGGGATCAGTTTCTGCAATAATATAACTGCGATTCGGTAAATAAGTGTAGTCGTTTTTGTCTGGCCCTTTAAAAAAGCCTGCTATAAAAACGCCTACCAAAACGGCGATTGCCAACAGCGCAACGCCAATTTTTATAGCCAACGCTTTGTCAATTGCAAAAGAAAGGAAGCTAAATTTGCCCTTGACATCGTCGGAATCATGATTGTTTTTCATAATATCCTCCTTTATTATTAAGATGTCAATAACAAGGTAGTTCAGACATGCAATAATATGTATTATTGTGCAAATATATTATATCACAGTTGAATGGTTGAAAATTTAATATAACAAAATTAAAATACATTTTTTGAAAAGACAAAAGCAAAAGAACTATAAAATTGCTAATCAGCGAATAGCTACGCCTATCGTTAGTGAATATAAGAGAAAGCTAACTTTCAACTATTTTACCATTCTTCATATAGTGTATTTGGTCACAAAAATTTTTAGCCAACACTTCGTCATGACTAATAAATAAATACGAAGTGTTGTGTGTTTTTTGGTAAGTTTTAAGTATGTCAATTATCATCGCTTGACTGATAACATCGAGCATACTGGTTGGTTCGTCTAAGATTAAAAGCGTCGGTTTAATGGCTAAAACGCGCGCTAAAGCCAAGCGCTGTTGTTCACCACCGCTTAGTTCTGATGGCATGCGATACAAGTGTTCTTCTTTTAAACCCAATGCATTAATGTCAGAAATAATATCGTCTACTTGATAAGACTTGCGATACAATTTATAGGGCTCTTTTATGCTGTCAATAATGCGCAATTTAGGATTAAAGGCAACCTCAGGGTGTTGAAATAAAATTTGAATGTCACGCCGCAAATCGCCTTTTATAGGGTAATCGACCAATTTGTCTTGGTAGTATATTTCGCCTGATGTAGCTTTGGTTAAGCCCACCACAATATTGGCAATGGTCGACTTGCCACTGCCGCTATCGCCGATCAAGCCGATGCATTGGCGCTCGGCTATCTCAAATGTA
>PDWI01009533.1_pt1 | contig 11120 bp, 9 predicted proteins | sample 1430891 | NCBI WGS metagenome assembly PDWI01 (sample SAMN01162508, study PRJNA174530) | Oral metagenome, whole genome shotgun sequencing project. | biome: Marine environment; feature: Marine mammal; material: Swab sample of the gingival sulcus; isolation source: swab sample of gingival sulcus... | reverse complement strand
CAATCGTTGAACGGATTGAGTCCTGTACAATTCAGAACTCAATCCGGTTTAACTTAATTTTAAAAACTGTCTAACTTTTTGGGTGCAGTTCATTCTGGCTTTTTTATTTCAAAGACCAAACCGCTATACTCTGAAATCGTACAGACCAAACTCTTAAAATCGCAAGTCTTTGCGAGTCGTGATAGCGACGCGACACCCTCCCCTACTACTCTGCAAAGTAGTAGGGTGCCGACACGTTCGCCCCTCACTCTTGGTGACGACGTAACTGTAGTTAAACAGTATGCCTAATACGGAAAGATGGGGTGGAATGGTTATACACCCCCCGTAAAAACAAAATATTAAATCAACCTTTAAACACCAACTATAGTGAAGTCAATTAATTTCTAGTACAAGGCACATTGTCGAAGACAGTATAACTAATACGGCGAGACGGTGTAACGCTGTAACAGGAATTAATTGACCTTACTATATCGTTGGGTTTCGCTAACGCTCTACGCCAGCCTACTGATTTTTCTAAAATCATAGAATGACGGTATTATAGACATTAAAAAACGCCATGCTTTTTCAAGTACGGCGTTTTGCCTTGACTGCTAACACAGCCAAACCATAGCGAAATAAATTATTTCTTATCTTTTTCAATACCAAGCAATTCTACTTGGAAAGTTAACGCACGAGCAGGACCAATATTAGCTGGTGCTTTATCTCCATAGGCCAGGTTAGCTGGGATAACAAGCTCATAAGTTGAACCGACAGGCATTAACTGAACACCTTCTGACCAACCTTTAATCACACCATTTAATGGGAAAATAACAGGCTGACCACGCTCATAAGAACTATCGAAAACCTTACCATTTGCAAACGTTCCTTTGTAGTGAACTTTAACTTTGTCAGTCAATACTGGCTTCGCACCTTTACCTTGTTTAATAACGCGGTATTGCAAACCAGATTTAGTGACTTTCACGCCTTTCTTCGACTTGTTATCTACTAAAAGTTTTTCTGATTCTTTTGTATTTTTAGCGATTAAGGCTTTATATTTTTTTTCAGCAGCTGCTGCAATTTTTTTCTGAATAGCAGTCATCGCATCAACAAATTCTTGATTGCTCAGCTGTGGCTTCTTGCCATCTAGCACAGTATTTAAGGCTTCGATAGTAACTTTTCTATCGACATTAACCACACCCTTTAGCGGTGCTAAACTTTCTGCCATTTGCACACCAATAGCATAAGACATTTTGCTTTCTTCGGTTTTAAGGTCTGCAGCAGAGGCAGAAATTGCCAACGAAGATAATAATACGGCTGTTGTAATTTTTTTCATTTTTCTCTCTTAAAGTTAAGTCTAGAATTTATAAAACCTCATTCCTAAAAGTACAGCAATCAAAGCTGATAACTAGCAGAACAAGAATATCATTATCATATAATGCTGATTAATAATTCCCTAGAAAAAAATAGCTTTATGGCACAGATTTCATCTGCCAGTAACACTATAGTCAAACCACCTAACCATCACTACGGCGTTGCACCGTCTTGCCGTATTAGGCATACTGTCTACGACGATGCACCTTGTAGTGATAATCATGTGACTTGACTATAATCAAATTCAAATCTAAAACTCAAAAAGCCCACAGTAAAAATTTTCTTATTGAAAACAATATGGAAAACAAGGAAAGGTAATTTAAGAAATACTTAGAAAAAGTAGAAGAAAAAATGGCGCGCTGGGAGGGAGTCGAACCCCCGACCGCCTGGTTCGTAGCCAGGTACTCTATCCAGCTGAGCTACCAGCGCGTTTCATTGGATGGGCGGTGATTATGCCTTTTTATCAGAGAGCTGTCAAGCGTTGTTTTTGAGCAATTATACAACACGCCTCACACTAAAAAGCTTACTGATTGATTTTGCTTTTAATTTATGCTTTCTAATAATTAATTTATCGACATAAAGTATAAATTTTCTTGTTTTTTTCGTAAGCTGTGGCAGAATAAGTCATGCAAACGATGACATTCGCCAGATTTTGGCAAAAGAGACCATTAATTTAATGTGTCTCTTTTTTTATTTGTAAAATAAGGCTTAAAACAAACACCTATACAGTCTAGATTATAGTTAGGTAAAAACATTTCCACACCCAGCTGTAATATTAGATTTTTGACAAGGGAAACGACATGAACGAACTAAAAAAAACTAAAAAATCCGTTAATCATTTAATCTGGATTGACCTAGAAATGACAGGGCTTTGCCAACAAACGGATGAAATCATTGAAATTGCAACTGTCGTCACAAATTCAGAATTAGAAGTCCTTGCAGAAGGTCCTGTTTTAGCCATTCATCAGCCCGATGAGATTTTGCAAAAAATGGACAGCTGGAATCAACGCCAGCACAACAGTTCTGGACTTTATAAACGCGTACAAGAATCCACCGTGACCATGCGAGAAGCTGAGTTACTCACCCTAGAGTTTATTAGCGAGTACGTGCCTCGTGGTGCATCACCAATGGCAGGAAACAGCATTTGCCAAGACCGTCGTTTTCTTGCCCGTCAGATGCCTGAATTGGAGGCTTGGTTTCACTATCGCAATTTAGATGTCAGCACTTTAAAAGAGCTACACCGCCGCTGGTTTGCAAAAGATGTACCTGCATTTGATAAAGACAGTTCACATTTAGCACTTGATGATGTTTATGATTCGATTAACGAATTAAAATACTATCGTCAAACCATTATGAAATAAAGATACAAAATTTAAAAAACTAACCAGAAAGTACCGTCATTCTAGATTAAACAAAAGAAAATTGAGTCTTTTTTACGCCACCCAGAGACGCATGCAAGGCTTCTCTGCATTACGAAATATCATCAGGACTTTACAAGTTCCCTTATTTTTCTATAACCAAACGAAAATAAAAATCAAATTTGTATTTCTTAATTGGATCCAAAGGGCCACCACCTCACCCAAACGAATTTTCGCAGGGCAAGCCTTGTACCGTCAAGAATATCAATCCCAACCCGTGCATAAATAAGCTTCCAAGATACGCCCGTTTATACACCGTCAATCGTTTCAACAACGGCGAACATCTCTGGCACAGCTTGTACAAAACAACGCTAAAAACAAACATGAATTATTATTGCATATTAAAATCAACAGGCGTAACATAACAAATAATCATTCTTATCTTTATTACTAGGAGAAAATCAATGTTCACAAAGCGTTGTTTGTTGTTTTTATCTTGCAGTTTGGCGATGTCGGCAATGGCAAACCCCGTCTATCCTATTAATCCTCAACAATACGGCAAGCATAAGGCATTTGGCCCACCCAAACCCATTACACCAAAGACGGTTTTAACCGCCACACCAGAAAATCAATTTGACCAAGCTAATCGAGATATCTATCCCAATGCCGTTAACCGTGTTAACGATCGTGTGGATAAACCATTTCACTTTACACTAGGTCAGTATGGTGACAGTACTTATACCGGGGCTTTATGGCGACAACGCGAGGCTAACTATTATGTTATCGGCAGCATTGACTACACCAAGGCCAAAGACTACAAAGATGGCAATAATAACCCTGTTGGATTTGGTTATGAACGCAAAGGCGGAGCTTTGGTGCTAGGTGTACTACCGTCTATGAAAACGGAACATCGTTTAACTTTTGTTTACGACGATGTCGATGATGATAAACAACCTCAACACGTTATGGATCCCGTTAATACGCGTCGATTCATCAGTAAATATAACGGGCGTTTTGGGGCTCAAGATAACAGCAACACCGTTAATGTCGAGCTGAAAGCCATTGACGTCAAGCGTAACGCCAACAACTTTGACTTACGCCCCAACAAACCCCCAATGAAGAAAATTTTCTTAAACGTCAAACGCAAAAAATATCTTGCAGACATTCATTATAACTACAAATTTAATGAACAAAACCGTAGCAGTATTGGGTTACGTTATCAAGATGACACCCACGATGCCAAACGCTTTGTCAAGACACCAATGGGTAACAAGCAAAATGGCTATCGCTTCCCTGATATCAAAACTAAAACAACCAGTTTATACGCATCACATGAATGGAAGCCTAATCAGCAACATAGTGTAAAAGGTGCGTTAGATTATACTTGGCAGGAGGCTAACCCACGAGCCGCCAGTCAAAAATTTGTAGCGGGGATGAAACCAACATTGCCACCAACACCGATAATTATGTCTTCTGCGGGACTTTGGCAGGCCTATTATGGCAAGAAAATCGATGGTAAAATAAAACATAGTGGTTTATCGGGAAAACTGCGTTACACCTTTAGCCCCAAAGCCAATCAGCAATTTTATGGAGAATTTGCTAGTCTCTATAGAATGCCAGAAAACCCGGAACGATTTGCTGTTTTACCAGGACCTGGAAAAGGTAAGCCACTACCTAGTGGAACAATCAACCAAGTAGGAAAAGGTTGGTCCGCCAATCCATGGATTAAGCCAGAACGTGAAAACCGTATCACGTTGGGCATGAAATTAAGTGGTGACGGTTGGGGTGGCTATCAAATCACTAAGCAAGATGAATACGCATCTGCATGGCTACTCAGCGGTGAAATTTTCTACGCAAGCGTCGATAACTTTATCACTCTAGACCGTTACCCTAAAATTAATCACCCGAAGAAAAAAGCCTTTAACAACAATATAATTACTCGTAACGTAGATGCAAAACTGGCTGGAATTAATCTTAAGTACCAACAAAACTGGACGCAAAATTTATCTTCCTCGTTAGGTTTACAGTATCGTTATGGCAAAAACAAAACCGACAATCGTCCTCTTTATCAAATCACGCCACTTGAAGCGAGCTTGAGCGTTGACTGGCAAGATTACTTTGATGGCGGTAGCTACAGCATTGGTACTCGACTACGCCATCAAGCCAAACAACATCGTCGCGATGATAACCCAGCAAAAGGTTTAGGTATAGATATAGATACAGATGGATTTACGACATTAGATATTTATGGTGGTGTTGAGTGGAAAAACAACTTCGGTGTCAGCTTAGGCGTGGATAATGTTTTTGACAAAGAATACGCTGAGTACATGACAGGCAACCATGTTGAAGCCATCGCCCCTAAAAAGGTCAACGCACCTGGTCGTACGTTCTGGCTAAGACTAAACGCGGCTTTCTAACTTAATGATTACAATAATAATCACCTAGTTATTATTATTGATTATAGGGGTTTTAGTACCGTCATTCTGTACAGCCCCTTAATCACCCATAACAACAACTTCAATCGGAGAAGACAATGAAACGTAGAGCACTCTTAAAATCCGCCGCCCTTGGTATCGCTGCAAGCCAAATTCCTTTTGCTTACGGCACAGAAAAAAATGCATTCACCACTGTTTGGGGCGCACCTGTTGCACCAGCTGCCCTTTTAGGTGTTGCAGCCAGACGCGGTAAATTACACAAAACTGCTCCTTATAAAGTCAAAGTTTGGCGTACACCCGACCAACTGCGAGCAGCGGTTGCTAAAGGCACAATGCCCGTCACCATGGTACCGAGTTATGTTGCCGCCAACTTTTCTAATCGAGGCAAAAATGTCGCTCTTGCCAATATTATGACTTTCGGTCTCTTACAAATGGTCGCTCGCGACACAAAACTAAACAGTGTTGAGGATTTAGTGGGAAAATCTATTGTCATGCCATTTAAAAACGACATGCCTGATTTGGTTTTACAAATTTTATGTAAAAACGCTGGCGTTGATTTTGCCGCTCTAAATATTCAATACGTAACCACGCCACCTGAGGCAATGGCACTATTTTTAAAACAGCGTACAGAATTGGCATTTTTACCTGAGCCACTGACAACAGCCGCTATTTTCAAAGGAAAAATGAGTGGGCAACATGTCGTTCGAGCCTTAGATTTCCAACAAGAATGGGGACGCGTGATGAAAACAAAACCCCGCATTCCACAAGCTGGCATGCAAATTGAGCGTAGCTTTTACCAAGCCAATGCCGCCAATATTCAGCAATTATTAGAAGATATTAGTGCTGCGGCTCCTTGGATTAATGACAATCCGCAAAGCGCTGCTGAAATTGCCACTAACTACTTGCCACTGCCTAAACCAATTCTTGCCGCCGCTTTACCGAATGCTTATTTAACGGGAGCTAGAACCTCGGAAATCGCCGATGAGATTTTATTCTTCTTTGAACAAATGTATAAGCTGAACCCGAAAATTGTCGGCGGGAAAATGCCTAGCAAAGCACTATTTAATCTATGATACTTAATTTAGTTTATTAAAATATAGTCACACTGAATCTGTTATTGAAAACAGAGTAGTGAATTGATGTGCCAAACTTTGTGCTAATTGTATTGTCTAGTATAATTAAGCGAAGTTTGGCATTTATTTCGCTGGACACAAAAAAATTCAACCATCATTAAAAATAAACATCAATGCTAAATAAATGATATTTCAAAATGGAAGACCCATACGGCAAACAAGACTACAGAGAATGTTTTTCTACCTCTGGGGTGGTTTTGCTGCATCTAGTGGGATTTTCATGCTGTGTGCTGTTTGGCATTATGCCGCATTATCTTTAGGTGATTTGGTTCTACCACAGCCTCTAGCTGTCTTTAAACAAGTCTATGCCATTCTGCATAATTTACAAGAAAGCCAGGTACTGATTACTCTTTATCGTTCTGCCATTGCACTATTTATCGCAATTTTTTTTGGCATGAGTGCAGGTATTTTAGCGGGCATGTCGAAAACACTAAACTTATTACTCCGACCGCTCATTACGGTGCTATTAGGCATGCCACCGATTGTGTGGGTGGTATTGGCATTATTTTGGTTTGGCATGGGTGATACTGGAATAATTTTTACCATTGTGATTAGTGTGATACCACTCACTTTTGCCTCCGCCGTTCGTGGTATGATGACTGTTGAGGAAGATTTAAGTGAAATGCTGACTGCCTATCAGCTCTCTTGGTTTGAACAAATTAAACATTTGTATTTGCCACACTTACTCAATTATTTATTACCTGCGGCGATTGTTGCAGTAGGTACTGGGGTCAAAATCACCATTATGGCGGAGTTACTCGGTGCCAGTAACGGCATTGGCTCAAAAATCTCTGATGCCAGAACGATGTTAGATACACAGGAAGTGCTTGCCTACGTTGTTTTGGTATTGGCGATTATTATGATTATTGAGTATTTGGTCTTAGAGCCTATCCGAATTTTACTAACGCCCTGGGATTATTAATTCAACCATGAAAGCCTTTTTTAAAAACCTAACTCGTTCGCTGTCTGTCAAATTAACGGGGATTTTTTTGGTAGCGGCTATTATGCTGGCTTGGCTGCTATGGTTTCTTTTAGACATTAGTTTCGAGCGACAATTCTCAGATAATGTAAAACCCTATCTAAGTAAGTACATTTTCTCTTTACAAGAACAAGTCGGCTATCCCCCCAATATCAGAGTCGCACAAGAAATCACCAAAAACAAACCTATCAATATTGTTATAGACGCCCCAACCTATCGCTGGTCCTCAAATGGTGACTTTATTGAAAAACCTTATTTAGACGTTAAAGTTCAGCGAACCAATGATACCGGTGTGGTTTATGAAGCGGGATTTTACAAGGGGAACTTTATTCTCAGAAATTTTAATCGCGGTTATATTACGTCTTTTATTGTGCAAGATAAATTAAAACGCATTCCACGCCTATCCGATATTATTACAATTATTTTGGCGAGCTTGGTTTTTGTGATGTTACTGTATTTTGTCACTTACAAACTCTTCCAGCCCATCGGCTATATTCGACGCGGTGTCAACCGCATTGGTAAGGGAGAAGTCGACTATCGCTTATCCGTCAATAGAAACGATGAATTTGGTGAGCTCTCAACATCCATTAACAAGATGGCAAATAATATTGAGGAAATGCTAGAGGCGAAACGTCAATTATTGCTTTCTATTAGCCATGAGCTGCGAACGCCTATTACCCGAGCCAAGTTGGCACTCTCCTTAATTGACGAAGAATTTGTCAAACAAAGTGCCTTGGAAGACATGGACGAGATGGAAACCCTTATTCACGAGCTATTGGAATCCGAACGACTCAGAGAAAAACACACGCCATTACAATTGGAAGACAACCAGATTAACGGCTTAATTGAACAAGTTACACAACAATATTTTAAAGACCAACCCATCCAACTCGACTTAGACAAGCAATTGCCAGTTATCGCTATCGATAAAACAAGAATTAGTTTAGCTATTAAAAATCTGATCAAGAACGCCGTCATGGCGAGTAAAACACCCGACAGCCCTATTTGGGTTAAAACAACTTTTGATACATCATTTATTGATATTCAGGTGAGTGATTCTGGTGTTGGCATTGATAAAAAACACATTCCTCATCTGACTGAGCCTTTTTATCGCACCGACAGTTCACGGCAGAGAAAGACTGGAGGATTTGGCATTGGGTTATATTTAATCAAAGCCATTGTTGATGCTCACCACGGCGAATTGATTATTCGTAGTGAAGTGAATAAGGGAACAGATGTCACCATAAAACTGCCCTATAGCCGTGAGCATTTACACAATTTTTAAAAAATCACGAAATTAGTACCGTCATTCTGTGACTCATTGTCATCGCACTCAAACTCAACGTCCTCCATCACTATAGCGACGTGCCCCCAACAATACTGTAGAGACAGATTGCATCTGTCTCCGAGACCACAAGCATTGCGTCCCTACAGGACCGACGCTCAAAGACTGCCAACCACAGTGACGCTGGTGTTTAAAATCACACAATTAAAATCCTTGCACTAAATTACATAGCTATTACTAATGCTAGCGACTAGGGCAATAAAAATATGTTATAATTCTCAGTTACAAATGTAGTCTCGCCAAAAAATTTCGCCACAAGGCATATCGCTGCAATCTTGCGAAATAGGTATTTTGCAAGGGCTTACTATATTAAACGCTATCAAATAATCGACTAACTGAGGAAACAATGAAAAAACCTGTTTTATTGATGATTTTAGATGGTTGGGGACATGCTCCTACCGCTTCTGACAATGCAATCACCATTGGAAAAACACCTAACTGGGATAGTTTTTTAGCCAATTATGAACATACCCTTATCAACACTTCAGGGGAAGCGGTTGGTCTACCAGAGGGGCAAATGGGCAACTCTGAAGTTGGTCACATGAACATTGGTGCTGGTCGAACGGTCTATCAATCATTGACAAAAATTCAAAAAAACATGAATGAAACGGGATTTTCAGACAATCCAGCTTTAGTTGATGCTTGTAAAGTTGGTGATGATAATGCACTGCATATTTTGGGCTTATTGAGTCCAGGTGGCGTTCACTCTCATGAAGACCACATCGCCGCCATGATTGACTTAGCCAAAAAACAAGGAGTAAAAAACATCTATTTACACGCCTTTTTAGACGGCCGAGATGTTCCGCCACGCAGTGCGGAGCCTTCACTAAAACGCTTTAGTGACATGCAAGACGCACAGTTTACTTTTGCCAGTATTACGGGGCGTTACTATGCAATGGATAGAGATAATAATTGGGACAGAGTTGAAAAAGCTTATCAAGTTATCGCCGACAACCAAGCAGAATTCCAGGCCAAAACTGCACTAGAAGGACTCGAAGCCGCCTACAACCGCGACGAAGATGACGAGTTTGTCAAAGCCACACTTATTGAAGGTGCAACCCCCATGAAAGATGGCGACAGCCTTGTTTTCATGAATTTCAGAGCAGACAGAGCCAGACAACTCGCTCGTGTTTTCTATCAAGCAGACTTTAATGAGTTCCCTCACCGTCACATCAAATTATCTCACTTGGCAACGCTAACACAATACCAAGCTGAACTAAAAACCGATATTGCTTTCCCACCAGAAACGTTATCTAATGGCTTAGGTGAGGTTGTTTCTGACCAAGGGCTAAAGCAGCTACGCATTGCAGAAACAGAAAAGTACGCTCACGTTACCTACTTCTTCAACGGTGGAGAAGAAAAAGTTTTCCCAGGTGAAGACCGCATCTTAGTGAAATCACCAGCTGTTGCCACTTATGACTTGCAACCAGAAATGTCTGCACCTGAAGTGACCAAAAAATTAGTTGAAGCCATCAAGTCAGAACAATACGCTTTCATTTGTGTTAACTACGCCAATGGCGACATGGTGGGGCATTCAGGCATTATGGCTGCTGCAGTTGCTGCGGTTGAAGCCCTTGATATCGCCATGGGAGAAGTTGTCAGTGCAGCAAAATCTATCGGAATGGACGTATTAATTACGGCTGACCACGGCAATGCCGAGCAAATGACCAACCCAGAAACTGGAGGGGCATTAACTTCGCATACCACAAACCCTGTACCATTAGTTCTAATTAGCAATGATGGTGAAAAACTTTCAGAAGGTGGTGCTTTATGTGACTTAGCCCCGACGGTTTTAACTTTAATGGGCATAGATAAACCTGTTGAAATGACAGGGAATTCCCTTATTAAAGCATAGCCACAAATGTAATAAAAATGATACATTTTAGTATTCCCCAAACCAACTAAACGTATTATCATGGTGAAAACAGATAACATAATGAAACCAATAGGAGAGAAACTATGAGTCAATTTGACGATTTACTAGAAAAGTACAGCAAAGACCTTAAAGAAAAATGTAAAGTCACACCTGACGAAGATTTATTGAGAAAAGTCACCAAAGGTTTGGGACCTTCTATTTACAATAAAGATAGTTCGATGGTTGCGGCTGGGCAAGAAAGCGAGTTAGAAACAGTTAAAAAGAATTTCTTAATTAAAAAACTCGGTTTAGCTGATAGCGATGATTTAATGGCTGCTATTAATGAAGCTATTGATGTTTACGGACGTAGCAACCCTAACAAACACCGTGCTGTTGTCTATTATTTATTAGTGAAGAAATTTTCAAAAGAAGACGTTTACGCCTAATATAGCGAAATAACTTAACAATTGTTACGGCGTTATGTCGTCTCGTTGTACTACGGGTACTGTCTTCGACGGCAGGCTTTGTACCAATTATTAATTTAGGGGTTGCCCTAGATAACTGGCCCATTTCACTCTTAACCCATTGAGTTAATTGTTTTAATTGGCTCTTTGGGTCACTGTTATTAAAACGCCACTCACACTCTTTCAAAAATAAGTGAAATG
>PDWI01012161.1_pt1 | contig 11121 bp, 4 predicted proteins | sample 1430891 | NCBI WGS metagenome assembly PDWI01 (sample SAMN01162508, study PRJNA174530) | Oral metagenome, whole genome shotgun sequencing project. | biome: Marine environment; feature: Marine mammal; material: Swab sample of the gingival sulcus; isolation source: swab sample of gingival sulcus... | reverse complement strand
GCGTATTGTTACCTTTTCCAAGAACCCCAGTTCCCGTAACTTCACCCTGGGTCAGCAAAACAGCGACTATAATGTACGCTTGCGGACATCGACCAACAGCAATAACGGTAACGCTCCTGCGACAAATGCTGCCGGTGTTGTCGATACGGCCTTGCAGCATGTGGTTTATACCCGTACTGCTAACGGTACCGCCCGGATCTATGTCAATGGCTCACTGGCTACCTACCGCACAGTGAGTGGTCATTTCAGTAACCTGGATGGCTCACATATTTTTGCCCTGGCGAATGAAATAACCACTAATCGCCCCTGGCAGGGAGATTTCTACAAGGTCGCTCTCTACCAGCGTGCCTTGAATGAAACGGAAGTGAGCGCTTTATTTGCCGATGGTGAACCGGTCCTGGCGAATGTGACAATATCGTTATACAACGATAATGGAACCGGCAACACCAGTGCCGATGATACCTTTGTGGGCAATACGACGACCGCAGCAGATGGCTCTTACGGATTTTATGGTCTGGATGCCGAATTGACTTACCGGGTTGAGGTTGATGTGAGCGATCCTGATCTGCCGGCAGGTTCCGTTATTGGGACAACTAATCCATTGACCGGTGTCGGTGGAAGTGAACCGCCTCTGTCAATTAACTTTGGTTTTGATCAGGGTGTTGATTTGGGCTGTTCACTGGTTGTAACCACGACCGAGGACAGTGATAATGCAGGAAATAATTCCGGCTCATTGCGTGATGCGATTGAGTGTGCGAACGAAACGGCGGGTGCGAATACCATTACCTTCAATATGCCGGTCTCTGAAGCAGGTTACGATGCCGGTAGTGGTGTCTGGACGATTATGCCAGATAGTGCCTTGCCGAAGATCACTGATGCCGATACAACCATTAATGCGACTACGCAAACCGGTACAGACTGTGCAGTTACCAGCCGCAGCATTGTGGTGGAACTGGACGGCAGCAATGCCGGAACCGTGACCGCTGGTCTGGAGGCAGTGGCCGAGCGTACAGCCATCCGGGGAATGGCAGTGAATAGTTTCACTGGGGTTGGTGTCTATTTCAATGTCAGTGGTGCAAACGCCGCTAATGCTTCCTCCATCACTTGCTCCAATGTCGGGACTGATGCTGCGGGTATGGCTGCGAAACCTAATACCGATTGGGGTGTGCGGGTGAAAAATTCCACCGATGTTCTGATTGGTGGATCAAATAATAGTGACCGCAATATTATTTCCGGTAATAAACGCTCCGGTGTTTTTGCTGAAAATGGTGACCGCTTACGGGTAGAAAACAACTACATTGGTGTTAATCAGGCGGGTAGTAATGCACTCGGTAACGGTACCGGTACGGTATGGTCAAAAATGGGTATTGATCTGTGGCCAGGTTCCAGTAGTGGCACCAGCGATGCTGTTATCCGTAATAACGTCATTTCCGGCAATGTTTCGTTTGGTCTGGGCTTTGATCGCAGTAGTGACAATACCATAGTGGGTAATATCATCGGTCTGAATGCGGCAGGTACCGCTGCGATTCCAAACGGTGACAGCGGTATCCATATCAAGGAATCCAGCAACTTGACCATTGGTGGTACGAATGCGGCTGACCGTAATATTATCGCCGGTAATGATAATCACGGTATTGGTCTCAATAATGCCGGTTCAGTGGATAATATCGTGATTAAGGGTAACTACTTTGGTGTTGGAGTGGATGGTACCACGGATTTGCCGAACACTCACGCTGCGATTGGCCTTTATAACGCCACCAATATCACCATCGGTGGTGCTAATGCCGGTGAAGGTAATGTTATTAATTCCCAGCGCTACGGTATTCTGAGTTACGGCACGGATCATGGCCGGATTCAGGGTAATACCATCGGTGCTACAGCGGATCAGGCAGCGGTGCTGGATTTTGAGGATGCCGCCATTGAAATTCGCAATGATTCCGATGACTGGACGATTGGTGGCAACAATGCTGGTGAAGGCAATCTGATTGTCGGTGGAGCCAATAGTGCTCTTGGTGGCGGCCTGGTGCTGGATACTACCGAGGGTGCCGTTGTGCGGGGTAATCGCATTGGTTTGTTACCGGATGGCAGTTCTGGTCAGAACACCAATAATATCTATGTACTGAATTCGGCTCAGGACATTATGATCGGAGGTGTCGGTGCGAGTGACGGTAATATTATCGCCGGGGCGACTTTGCATGGCCTGATGATTAATAGCTCTACTTCGCCTTGGACGACGGTATCTGTTCTGGGTAACAGTATTTACGATAATGCTGATCATGGCATTGATTTGGAGGGCAATGGTGTTAGCTTTAATGATGCGGGTGATACCGATCATGGCCCCAATGAAATACTGAATCATCCGATTATCACCAACGTGGTTCAAAATGGTGCTAACGTTGATGTTGAATATAAGCTGGATGTTCCGGTGGGTCGTTATTGGGTGGAATACTTTGATAATCCGTCCGGTATTGATGCGACTGGTCACGGTGAGGGTGAGACACTGGTGACAACTCAAACGATCAGTCATTCCGGTATGGGGACAGAGACGTTCACTTTCACGCTTTCCGGCGTCACCTTGTCTGATATAGACAATCTGACCATGACAGTGACAGAGTTAAGTGGTGGTTCCCCCCCAGTGTTTGGCGCAACCTCAGAATTTTCTGGTATTAGCTACGAAGTCAGTGGTCTGGTATTTGAAGATCTGCAGTATGGTGGTGGTAATGGCCGTCCGTTTGGTACAGCGGGAACTGTGGGGGCTAATGGTGTGCGTCTGGAAATTTACGATGCCACTGGCCAGTTACTCGGCTTTACTGATAGTCTGAACGATGGTTCACAGGATGGGGTTTATTCTCTGTCGGTATCTTCAGGTGGGCAATATTATGTACGTGCTGTCAGCCAGAGCGTGTCATCAAGCCGTACCGGTAGCAATGGCAGTGAACTGGGTGTAATGACTTTCCGCACCGATGGCGTGACTGATGTGGTTAGTGAGGTCGGTGGCCGTAACCCCGCAGCAGTAGATGCGGGCAACAATGATGGCAGTTCTACCCTGAATACCACCAGCTTTACCTTTACCGGTGGTAGTCTGGATGGGCAGCAGGCGCAAGCGGTGCAGCCGGTCATCTTGGACGTGGGGAATCTCAGTGGTGTCAGTTTCGGTTTCAACTTCAATACCATCGTCAATACCAATGCTGATGATCAAGGATCACTGGCGCAGTTTATTCACAATAGTAATCTGTTGGATAGCTCCGGAATTACCCAGAGTTTACCGGCAGCAGTAGCGGGTGATTACACCATTGGTGACACGGTTGCCGTGTTTATGATTCCGACGAGTCTGCTCAGCAGTAATGAAGCCGTAATTACTCCGTCCGCACAGATAAGAATTGCTGGTGGCAGAACCGTGATTGATGGCCGTGTACAGCAAGCGAATATCGGCAGTGGTGAGGTTATCATTCGTGGTGACGGTAGCCTGCAGAATGGTATATACCTGACGGAGCTGGCCGATGGTTCTGTCTTACGCAAAATCAGCATTGAAAGTTTTGGTCTCAGTGGTGTCGTCATCTACGGCACCGGCGGTACAGGTCTCGGTGCGACCATTAAAAATGTGACGATCAGTGATAACGGCCAATATGGTATCTGGTTACAAACCGGATCTGTTGCAGCGGAAAATAATAAAATTATTGAGAGTACGATCAGTAATAATACTTGGGCGGGTATCAATAATGAAGGTGCCAGTAATAACACCTATACCCGTAACAGTATTGTGAATAACGATGCACTGGGGATCGACCTGGGTTCTGATGGTGTAACGGCTAACAGTAACTCGGATGTCTGGCTGAATTATCCGGAAATTGATAATCATTCTTCAGTCAGCTCCAATGGTACCAGGATTGTGACTTATGATTTCGATCTGGATGTTCCGGCCAATATTCATGGTTATCGTGTTGAGTTCTTCAGTAATACTACAGCAGATCCGACAGGTCATGGCGAGGGTGAGACTTATCTGGGCTATGTGGATCTGATGCACCCAGGCGGTGGCTTACAGAATTTCAAAGGCAGCTTTAATGCTAATCAGGCCGTAGCGGAAAACGCAAATATTGCGGTGACGCTGACCGAAAAAACGGCGACTGATAGCTTTGGTGCGACCTCGGAGTTCTCCGGTATTAATAATGGCAGCCTGTCTGTCTGTACCGACCTGCTGGCTGATCCGGATGCACCATTGCCGCATATTGTACTGGATGAGAACACTACAACGGTGACTTATCTGGAAGGCAGGGATGCCGATGATAATCCGGTGACTTATGCCATTAGTGGTGGTGCGGATGCGGAACATTTTGTTATCCATCCGGCAGCACCGGATGCACTGTTTGATTGTGTCACCATTGAGTTTATTTCGGACAGCGGTACCATCATTACTAAGAAGCAAGAAGTTCCGGCGCAGGCTGAGACCCGTAACATTTATCTGCCGCCTCCCGGCAACTATGAAGCACCAATGGATCAGGGTAGGGATAATGTCTATGATCTGGAAATCACCGTGACTGACAGTGAAGGTCACACTGTGACCAAGCCGGTCTCTGTTATGGTGCGTGATGTTAATGAAAAGCCACACATTAATTCTGCTGCTGAGGTTGAATTTGAAGAACAGCAGAGTGTGAGTACAGTGGTGATTGATCTTGAAGCTTATGATCCGGATGCCGGTGATGAAGAAGGTAGTGGTCTGACTTACAGTATCAGTGGTGCTGATGCCGAGCATTTCCAGGTGGATCGATTAACCGGTGAGTTGCGCTTCAGTGAATCACCGAACTATGATCAGCCGCTCGATAATGATCGAGATAATAATTATGTGCTGAATGTACGGGTTGCTGATGATCAAGGGTATTCCGACAGTAAAACCCTGAAGGTTACTGTGACGGATAACCCGGATCTGGGGGGGGGGCTCCGTTTGAATCTGAAAGCCCTGTTGCAGGGTGCTTATGATCAGAGTACAGGTCTGATGAATGATAGCCTGCTTGCTCATAACATCTTGCCGGTTTCCCAGCCGTACACTGCGCTACCATTTGCTTATCAGGGTACTGAAACGCTGAATTTTGACAAGGTTAATACTAGCGGTGATGAAGCAGTGGTTGACTGGGTATTGGTTGAGTTGCGTGATCGCACTGATCCTGTTCAGGTTATTGCTGCCCAGGCCGCTGTGCTTTTGCGTAACGGCAGTGTCTCGGATGCGACGCTCAGCAACAATGGTCTGAGTTTCTCTAATCTGAATCCGGGACGATACTACGTCAGTCTGCGGCACCGGAATCACCTCGGTGTGATGACAGCAACCCCAATCACTTTGGGGACAACGACGGAACTGATTGACTTTACTGATCCTGAAACTGGGGTCTATGGTGAACATGCCCGTTTCACCGACGGAACTACAGCCTGGTTGTGGGCTGGTGATGTAAGTCATGATGGGCAACTGATCTTGAGTGGGCAGGGCAGTGATATAAACCTGATTTTGGCTGAGGTGCTAACTGCTAACGGTAATACGGCATTTAACAGCAGTTATCAGGTGCCGGGCTATCATGCTGCTGACCTGAATATGGACGGGAAGATCATTTTCACCGGGCCAGCCAATGATACCAACATTCTGCTGGGGAACATTTTGTTACACCCTGGTAATACCAGCCTCGCCACTAACTTTATCGTGCAGGATGGTTTACCATTGAAATAGTTGCAGTGTCGGGCCGGATACCTGGAAACAGATTGATATCCGGCCTGACTATTATCTGCTGTAAATTGAAAGGGGGGGTATGTTCAGCACTAAAACTGATTGAATGACATGAATTTGTTTGTTACTATTTTTGTTATCTATATATAAAAATAATTAATTCAATAATAACCAGAGAGCTATTGAGATGCGTATTGTAAAGCTGCAGAAGTATGTGGGGCTGGGGGGGATGGCCTTACTGCTTATCTCCAATGGTGCATGGGCCGGGCAAGTGCTGGATTATTCCATTCGCTGGAGTACAGCAGATGATCGGTATCATGTGTACATGAAACCTACCCAAATTCCGACTCCGAACCGAAGTATGACCGCACAGGTGACGATTCTTGTGCCACATGCAAAAAGTAGTCAGAGTTTTCAGGCCAATGGTTTGACCAGTAATGTGAACGGCATCAGATGGGCACAAAACTCCCGGGCTAATGAGCCAAAGGAAAACCCGGATTTCGACTATTTATCATTTACGATGACCGCCAATAATGGGGCAGCCTTCGAGTGGAAAGCCGGACAGGAAATTGATGTGTTCAGCTTTTCGAATTCTGGGGCTTGTTTGGGGTTGGTGTCACTGATTGATAATGTTAATGATCCGTTTATTATTCCGGTGAATAATGGCGGTATTAACAGTGCCAAAACTAACCCCGGTAATCAGTTTAGTAATCTCGGTTGGGTCGATTATACGGGTGAAAATAACTACCGTGCGAACTATAGTAATGCCGCAGATTGCCGTGATAGTTTTGATGATGACAATGATGGGCTGAAAAACGGTGATGAAAAGACACTGGGCTCTGACCCCAATAATCCGGATACTGATGGTGACGGAATTTTGGATGGTGAAGAGGTAGGTGATCTCAATAATCCGCTAAATACCGATGGTGATAAGCTAATCAATGTGTTGGATAGCGATGATGATGGTGACGGTATTTTGACCAAGAATGAGAACTATAACAGTGGTGGTCCTCAGAATGATGACACGGATGATGATGGTAAACCGGATTATCTGGATGCTGATGATGATGGTGATGGTGTTCTGACCAAAAACGAGAATTACAATTTTGGTACGCCAGAAAATGATAATACCGATGGTGATGGTCAGCCGGATTATCTGGATGCCGATGATGATGGCGATGGTGTTTTGACACGTCTGGAAAACTATAACGGTGGTACACCGGAAAATGATGATACGGATGGTGATGGTAAACCAGATTATCTGGATAGTGATGATGATGGTGATGGTAGACCGTCAGCCAGCGAGACTAATGATCCGGATAAAAATGGTGATCCGGATGATGCTATGGACGTCGATGGTGATGGTCAGCCGGATTATCTGGATGTGAATGACAGTGACGGGCCGATGGGTGATCCGGATGATGATGGTCTGTCAAATAAGGATGAAGAGGCATTAGGTAGTGATCCGAATGACTCTGATACGGATGGTGATGGAGTTCCTGATGGTGATGAGGTCGGCACAGATCCTGATAATCCATTAAATACGGATGGTGATCAATGGCCTGATTTACTGGATGCTGATGATGATGGTGATGGTGTACCGACCAGGAATGAAAATTACAATGGCGATGATTCACCAAAAAATGATGACACGGATGGTGATAAAATTCCGGACTATCTGGATAGTGACGATGATGATGATGGCCTGCTAACGGCCAATGAAAATTATAATGGTGGCACACCGGAAAATGATGATACGGATGGTGATAAAATTCCGGATTATCTGGATACTGATGATGATGGTGATGGTACTTTATCCGAAGATGAGAATAATGACGACAATAATGATGGACAGCCGGATGATGCGATAGATTCCGATGGTGACGGCACACCGGATTATCTGGATGGCAATGATGATACTGCGGCACTGCGAGTGCGGGTGATGCTTCAGGGTGCTTTTAATGGTAATTCCGGCTTGATGGCCGATCATTTACGGGTTGCTGGTTATATTCCTGTTAAACAGCCTTACAATGTCAGCCCATTTTATTACAGCGGCTCTGAACAGACTACCTCCACTTTACTGAATGTTTCGGGCGACAATGCGATTGTGGACTGGGTGATGCTGGAGCTGCGGGATAAGGATAATTACCGGGATATTATTGCACGCAAAGCTGCTTTAGTGCAGCGCGATGGTGATGTGGTGGACTCAGTGACTGGAAATGATACTCTGCGGTTTGAGGGAGAACTTGCGGGAAATTATTTTGTTAGTATACGTCACCGTAATCACCTCGGGGTGATGACTGCCGGGACAGTACGATTAGAGACGAATCCTCCATTGGTCGACTTTACATCTAGGCAGACCGCAGTTTATGGTAAAAATGCCATGAAGGAGCAGCAGAATATAGCGTTGCTTTGGGCTGGAAATGCTGATGGTAATCATAGCCTGATTGCCAATGGGCCAAATTCTGATTCTGTGGTGTTATTCGGGAGTTTGTTAGTCGATTCAGGCAATATGACGCTTAGCACTAATTATGTTATGAAAGGGTATCATAGTGTTGATTTTAATCTGGATGGGAAAGCGATTGTCGCCGGGCCGGGTAATGATCTGAATTTGTTAGCCGCTAATATCCTGCTGTATCCCGATAATGAGACATTAAACGCAAATTTCATTATACCGGAGAGATTGCCCTGATAGTGCGAGAATCACAAATAAAAAATAACTAATACAATAATTGGTATAAAAGAATGAAAAAATCAATAGCTTATGCTGTATTTAATGGGCTGGTACTGGCTACTTTATCGCAGGGGGTAATGGCAGGGCAGGTGCTGGATTATGCTATTCGCTGGAGTGCTGAAGATAATCGTTACCACGTTTATATGAAACCTTCCGAGACACCGAGTCCAGATCGTAGTATGACGGCTCAGGTGACGATTCTTGTACCACATTCAGATACAGATGGTTTTCAGGTCAGTGAATTAAGTAGTAGTATTGATGGTATTGCTTGGGTTATGGAGTCTCCGTCGAAAGCGCCGGAGGAAAATACGAATGTAGATTATCTGTCGTTTTCTATGACACCGAGCAATATGGCAGCGTTTGCATGGCAGGCTGATCAGGAAATTGAAGCCTTCAGTTTTGCAAACAGTGGCGCTTGTTTGGGGGAAGTCACTCTGATCAATAATACTACTGATCCGTTTATTATTCCGATAAACGATGGCGGGTCAAACAGTTTGCACCACAATGTTGGGAATCACTTCGCTAATCTAGGTTGGTCAGATTATACCAATGAGAATAATTACAGGGCAAACTACGGTGGGCCAGCAGATTGTAGGACTGCTGGTAGTAATCATGCGCCGGTAGCTAATAATGACTCTGCTTCCGTTATCGAAGGCGGTAGTGTAAGTATTAATGTGCTTATCAATGATACTGATGATGACAATGACCAGCTAACTATTACCAGCAAAACAGATGGTAGCCATGGTGCTGTATTAGTTAATAGTTCTTCTGTTACTTAACTTACACTATTACGGATGGTAAAGGCGGTGATGCAACCGCTACTGTTTCGGTGACGGTGACAGCACAACAATCGACTAATCATGCGCCGGTAGCTAATAATGACTCTGCTTCTGTTACCGAAGGCGGTAGTGTAGGTATTAATGTGCTTATCAATGATATTGATGGTGACAATGACCAATTGACTATTACCAGCAAAACAGATGGTAGCCATGGTACTGTATTAGTTAATGGTTCTTCTATTACTTATACCCCGGACGCACTTACACTATTACGGATGGTAAAGGCGGTGATGCAACCGCTACTGTTTCGGTGACGGTGACAGCACAACAATCGACTAATCATGCGCCGGTAGCTAATGATGATACTGCGACAGTTGTATCCGGTGATCCGGTTGAAATTGATGTATTAGTTAATGATAGTGATGATGATGGTGATACACTGTCCATCCTTTCAGTTGGTAATGCTGCTAACGGCAGCACCCGTGTTCAGAACGGAAAAATTATTTACACTTCTAATAATACCGGTTTCAGTGGTAGTGATAGCTTTAACTATACTGTGAGTGATGGTATAGATGAAGGGAGCGCGACCATAACGGTAACGGTGACCAGTCCGGCGGATAATGATGGTGACGGTATCAGTAATGATGACGAAGATGCACTAGGTACTGATCCTGATAAAGGCGATAGTGATGGTGATGGCATCAGTGATGCGGTTGAGATTGGCGGAAATATCTCTGGGCCATTAGATACTGATAATGATGGTGTCATTGATGCGCTGGATGACGATGACGATAATGATGGTATTCTGAGTGTCTTTGAAAACTATAATGGTGGTTCGCTGCGTGATGATGATACCGATGGTGATGGTAAGCCGGACTATCTTGATCCGGATGATGATAATGACGGCCTGATGACTGCACAGGAAGCGCCGGATAGTAATGGTGATGGTAACCCTGATGATGCTGCTGATATCGACCAGAATGGTATCCCGGACTATCTGCAGAGACCGGGGAATGCCGCGCCAACCACGCAGAAGGCCATTCCGACTTTGACCCAGTGGGCGCAGATCCTGTTGTCAATGTTATTGGGTATTGTCGCACTGCGAACTTATCTGGGTAAGAACAAGAGAGTGATTTGACCTTATTTTATCGTGGCTCCGGGCGACACTGCACCATCAGATATAGCCCGGAGTTACGGATAGTGTATTGCGAAGTGGTGGTTTCTTCGGAAAAATCGATTAAAAGTGAATAGATACCGATTTTTTTGATAGTAATGTTTTAATTTAAGTCAGGTGGATATGTTTTGTTGTATAAATACCACTTGCACAGATAAGTCTATAGTAATAGTCTAGCGAACGTTGTGAATTGAGATGTGTCCTTGCAGTTAATTTTCAGTAATAATTTAATCGGAAATTAGATAAATTAATAATAAAAATAAATTATTTTGTGTGAGACACAGTATTTTTATCTAAAGGGATTTTGAGGGTAACTATGAAACTGTTTCGTTTCTTGGCGATTACTTTTTTTATGTTGTTTTCTTCACTGGCTGCTGCGCAACCGGTTGCTGATTTTTCATTTAAAGATATTAACGGTAAGCAGCATCGCTTCTCTGACTACAAAGGTCAGTGGGTGATTGTAAATTATTGGTCTACTTACTGTGGGCCATGTATCGCTGAATTACCAGCACTGAAGCGTTTGGCTGCGCATTACCGTGGCAGGGTCACTGTCCTGGGAATGGATGCAGGTGAGACACCTGCTCACCAACTGAGGCAGTTTATTCGCCAGAAGGGTATTAATTATACGGTGGTTCCGACACAGGATAGCTCCATGTTTGCACTGGGTCTGATCTATGGTGTTCCAACCACTTTTATCGTTTCACCACAGGGGCAGATTGTTGATACA
>PDWI01009532.1_pt1 | contig 11121 bp, 9 predicted proteins | sample 1430891 | NCBI WGS metagenome assembly PDWI01 (sample SAMN01162508, study PRJNA174530) | Oral metagenome, whole genome shotgun sequencing project. | biome: Marine environment; feature: Marine mammal; material: Swab sample of the gingival sulcus; isolation source: swab sample of gingival sulcus... | reverse complement strand
GGAAAATTATTGACAGAATTCTTTATGATGGATGCTGTTAAGAAGAATAAAATTAAAGGTTGTTCTATTCGATTTGCAAATGTATATAGTGAAACGGAGTTACACGCTAAACATATTATACCCTATATCATTGATTCTTTCCAAAAAAGCAATAAAATTGTGCTTTTAGAAAACTCAAAGGTAAACAAGCGCACCTTTTTACATAATTACGATAGTTGTAGTTCCATTATTGCATTGTTAAATTCAGATGAGGCTCTTGACGGTTCGGTTTATAACGTAGCAACAAACGAGGAAGTGTCTATTTTGGAGTTAGTTGATATGATTGCTAAAAAAATGGATATTGAAAATCCTGAAATAGTTTTTGAAGGATATCGAACATCTGACCCTGTCAGACGAGGATTAAACGTAGATAAAATAAAACAGAGAACTGACTGGTTGCCTACGGTTAGCCTGTCGGAAGGATTAGATAAATGTATCAATTTTAGAAAGAAACGTAATGTTTAATAAGTTTCTTTTAGCCGTATTGCTACACAAAATTCTATCGTATTTTTTAATCTTAAAAACAAATAACTGAAAAATGAAGGCATTAATTATTACAGTTGCAGGAGAATCTACTCGTTTTAGACAGACCATAGGGAGAGATGTGTTAAAATGCATTTATTCAGAGGGCGATTATAGAAAAACCATTTTGAGTTATCAGCTATCACAGGCAGATGATTTTGATAAAATTGTGGTTGTTGGAGGATATAAATATGATGAATTAACTCAGTTTTTAAATACTCATTATCCTGATGATAGAATTGTAACCTTATTCAATGAGGAATACAACACCTACGGAAGCGGATATAGTTTGAAAATAGGAATTGATTATCTAAGACAATTTGCCGTTGATGAAATCTTATTTTGTGAGGGAGACTTATATTTCGATGCTTCATCATTTAAGAAAATTGCATTAGATAAAAATGATGTGATTTCAGCGAATTTAGAGGCAATAGAAGCCAAAAAATCGGTTGCTTTTTATACTACTTTGGAAAATAAGGTTAAATATATTTATGATACGGCACATCAACAATTACAAATTGATGAGCCTTTTAGAGGAATATATAATTCAGGACAGGTTTGGAAATTTACAAATCAAGAGTTGTTAAATAGTGTTGTAGATAATTTGAATCAAGAACAAATTGAAGGAACAAATTTAGAGATTATTGAGGGCTACTTTTCTATAAGCACAAATTATACCGTAGTACAATTTCAAAACTGGATCAACTGCAATACGGCAAATGATTATAAATTAATAGAAAAACAAATAAAAAATAAATAACAATGAAGACATTAACGCAAAAATTAGAAGCATTAAAACAAAAAATTGATGCAAATGAATCTGTATCTATAATGATTGTTGGGCTGGGAAGTGTAGGAAACCTTTTATTAAACTATCTTATTTCATTGGCAGATCCTAAAATTAGGATTATTGCAGTCGGTAGAAATAAAGAAAATTTAGTTAAGGATGTAAATATTGCAAGAACAGCAGGAACCATAAGAGGGCAACTGAAATCAGAAGTAATAATTGATACTTGTAATTTGGAAGATATAGACTCAATTGCCAAAGTAATTGAAAATAATAATCCTGATTTTATAGTAAATACCAGTCGTGTATATTCAGGAATGAAATATGGAAGCATTTCTTGGCATAATTTAAGAGCTTATGGTATTTGGACACCTTTATCAGTTCGTTATATCAGAAATATAATGTTGGGATTTGAAAAAACAAATTCCAAAGCAATTGTGATAAACACCTCATATTCTGATGCCGCGAATCCTTGGTTAAAAACTGCAGGAGTTGCTTATCCTGATTTTGGTAGTGGGAATTTGAATCATTTAATTCCACGATTCAAATTTTATATTGCTAAAAAGTTTAACATTTCTGATTTGAATGCGATTGATATCACTCTTGCTACAAGTCATTTCCACAATGTAGTTATTTCAAAAGAAGGTCAAGATGAGGGAGTTAAGCAGTTAATGACTGTTCGATATAACGGAGAGTTGTTGGATGTTGATAATAAGGAAATTTTTAAATCTTGTGTTATTGCGATGCCAACCGATCAAAAGAGAAATATGATGAATGCTAGTAGTAATTTTGATATTATAAATAAAATTATAATGGCGGCACGTACTAATTCTGTTGGAAAAATCCATAGTCCGGGAGTAACAGGAGAAATTGGTGGTTATCCGGTGCTTGTAGATTTTTCTAATGGTAAAGCAAGTGTTCAGTTTGATGAAAAGGATTTTTCATTGGAAGAAATGAGAGTAGCTAACAGAGAATCTATTGTTTTAGATGGAATAGAAAATGTTGCGGATGGAACACTGATCTATTCTGATAAGTTAATATCTGATATTAAAAAAGTATTTGGAGTAGATGTGCCTAAACAAGTTGCTTTTAATGATATAGATAGTGTGGGTGAATTATTAATTAATAAAATTATTAAGCCCAATTTAAAGTAGTTACAAAGTGGAAAACCGAGTTTCTTTTTTTCAAAAGTATAAGGAAATTATTGAAAATTTTGGTTCTTTGTATGTCATACAAATTGCGAATATTATATTTCCTTTGATTACCTTGCCTTATTTGGTAAGGGTACTCGGTATTGCAAATTTTGGATTAGTTACTTTTGCGCAAGCTTTTTTAGGTTATTTTATTGTTTTAGTTGATTTTGGTTTTGAATTGAGTGCAACTCGTTTTATTGCTGTTAATAGAGATAATAAAGAAAAGATAACGAATATTTTTAGTGCCATAATGCTGATAAAAGTGTTTTTACTGGTACTTTCCTTTTTAATATTGCTACTTTTGGTATATCTTATACCGAAATTTAATAGTGACCCTTTGCTGTATCTTTATATGTTTGGTATGGTTATCGGACAAGGCTTGTTTCCTGTTTGGTTTTTTCAAGGAATGCAAAAGATGAGGTATATTACATTTCTTAATTTAATTACCAAAACACTTTTTCTTGTATTGGTATTTGTCTTTATTAAATCGCCAGAAGATTATTTGAATTATCCGATATTAGTTTCCTTGGGATTTATTGTTATTGTACCTATTTCTATTTGGTTGATAAAAAAAGAATTTGGGGTAACTTGGCGAATCCCTAAAAAAGAAGATGTATATTTTCACTTTAAAGAAAGCAGTCATTTCTTTATATCAAGAATATCAGTTTCTATTTATGAAAGGAGTAGTATTTTTATATTAGGTTTAGTTACAAATAACACCATTACAGGGTATTATGCTGTGGCAGATAAATTAAGAGGGGCGTTACAAAGATTGTATAGTCCGATAAGCCGTGTTCTGTATCCATATATTGCCTCAGAGCAAAATCTAAAATTATACAAAAAGTTATTTTTGTATATCAATATCCTCAATATATTGGGCTTAATTGTGTTATTTATTTTTGCACCATTTATATTGGAGCTATTGTTTAACAATGTACACCCCTTATCGGTTACAGTATTACGGATTTTTTCTATTGTACTAATGTTGGCGGTGCCGTCTATTTTATTTGGTTATCCATTATTGGGAGCATTAGGACATACAAAGTATGCTAATTATAGCGTTGTGGTTGCTTCTGTTTTTCATATTATAGGTCTGATAGTTTTATTCTTATTAGGAAAAGTAGGTGCTGTGAGTATTGCGATATTATTATTATTAAGTACAATTGTTGAATTAGCGGTGAGGGCTTATGGTGTGAAAAAATATAAAGTATTGATAGAAGAATGAAAAGATATTTTAAAAAAAGCTTTATTAAAGCCTATCGCCTAAAAAAGGTAAAGAATTTTCTTTTTCAGTTAATAGGCTATATAAGTTATCTTATCCCTAAGGATAAAAATCTCATTGTGGCTTTTGTTGATTATGAAACTATTGATGGGGAATTAGTTCCTTATAAGTTTGATAATGTTTATTTGTTGGCAAATAAAATAAAGCAAGAAAATGATAAAGTAAAAATCGTTTTTCTTGCTTCAAATCAATTTGGAGGCAAGAAAAAGCAAAAACAATCCATAAAACAAAAACTGTATAATTTTTATGTTAGATTAAGAGCAAGGCTATTGTTATTTAAGCAACCACCTTATTTTTGTCAGATTTATACTAAATCGCAATATTTATTTTGTTTAGGTTATTTTATACCTTTTAAGTCTGACTATTGGGAATTAAAAAAGTGGTGGGTTTTTTATTCGCATATTTTGAAAGAAGATGTTGATATATCTGCTATTGATGAGTTTAAAGAGAAAGTGCTTACTCATTTTACCTATGCTGATGGTATGTTTAACAATACAAATTTAATTTACAGCGTTTCTTCTGATTATGCAGTTGAGGTAATACCTCGTTCTCACAATTTACCAAAAGAGGCTTTTATAAAATTAGGTTATCCTAAAAGTGATGCAACTTTTGACAAGAAAGTTTCACTCAATGAGATGTTTGATATAAAAGAAAACATTAATAAAGTCATACTTTTTACGCCTACTTTTAGAGATAAAGATATGAGAAAAAAGTTTGATGCAAATAATGACGATGTTTTGGAGGCTATTTTTGGATTTCCTTATAAAAATGGCTTGGAAAAATTAGAAAAATTATTAGTTGATACCAGCACCATTTTAATTACAAAACTACATAAGAGTTTTCAGTATGCTAGGGATTTAGAAGAGTATTATTTAAAAAATAAAAATGTACAACTTAAAAATTGTTATTTTTTAGATTTTGAAAAAGAGAAAGAATTTGATGTTTCTTTGTATGATTTGTTTAAGGTGAGTGATGCAATGATAAGTGATTATTCTTCTATTTCATTTGATTATTTAAACTATGACAAGCCGATTATTTATAATTTTTATGATTTAGATGAATATAAAAATTATAGAGGATTATCTTTTGAAAATATAGAAGATTTTACAGCAGGAGATAGGGTTTATACGATTAATGAGTTATGCGGTGCTATTGAAAAAGTTACAAAAGGCATTGATGAGCACAAACAACAAAGAGAAATGTTGAAAAATAAAATAGGCGTATTGGGTGAAAATAAATCGCTTGATACTATTTATAAATATTTATGTGATAATAAAATTATAAATACGATTGGATAAAAGTAAATAATGCAGACCTATTTAATATATAATTTTATACTCTTTGGAGCAACTTTCTTTGGTTTTTTATATGAAAAAAGCCAAAATAAAGGTACACAAAAATTGTATTGGCTTTTATCTTTTATGATACCTTTTACATTTTTGGCTATTAGGTATGATATAGGTACGGATTATCAAAATTATGTATGGTATTTTCATAAAATAGCCAATGGTGATGTGGTATTAAAAGAACCTGCTTATTTGTTTATCAATAAAATGATTGCTGAACTTGGTTTAGATGTGCAATGGTTGTTTGTTATATTTGGTTTTTTATTTACATTTTTTGCTTATAAAGCTTTGCCTAAAAAAGGCTTTGCCTTTGGGGTTTTTATTTTTATTGCTACATTGTATTTGTACGAAGGTTTAAGTATGTTGCGTCAAGGTTTGGCAACTGTGATGATGGCTTATGGTATCAAATATATTGTAGATAAAAAGTTTATCAAATATCTGATATTGTCAGTAATGGCGATGCTTTTTCATGTAGGAACAGGTTTTGTATTTTTATTGTTGTATCCTTTTATAAATAGAAGATTTAATCGTTGGTTATTATTAGGGATCTTATCTGTAAGTTACTTTATTGTACTTAAAACAAATATTCTATTCAATACAATGTCATTTTTTGTGTCTTTATTTCCTAAATATGCGTGGTATTTGAATAGTAAATATATGGAAATGGCAACCATAGGTTCGGGTTTAGGGATATTGTTAAAATTGTTATTAGGTGTTATGGTCATTTTTTTTAAGGATAAACTATGTAAGAGATATAAAGATGCGAATATAGTTGTCAATATGTATTTTTTATATTTGTTTTTTATGATTTTGCATATGGAGATGATAGTCTTATTAAGATTAGAGCATATGTTCATTTTTGCACCTGTTATAGCACTACCTTATTTTGTATCAATTTTTAAAAAGCAAAGTAGATTGTTGATAGTATTTATTGTAGGGTTGTTATTTTGTGCAATATTTAATAAATATATAGCATCAGGAACACTTGAAATAGATAATGATATTTATATAAATCCATATCAGTTTATATGGAATAGATAAAAGGGAAAAATATGGAAAGAAAACAAGAAAAAATAGATTTTGTTATCACTTGGGTAGATGGAGGTGATGAGCAGTGGCAAAATGATTTTGCTAAATATAAAAATATAGGTGGTGATAAACGAGCAAGTAGATTTCGTTCGTGGGATAATTTACAATATCTTTTTAGAGGGATTGAAAAATTCACCCCTTGGGTAAATAAAATTTACTTTGTTACTTATGGGCATTTACCAAAGTGGTTAGATACTTCACATCCTAAATTACTGATTGTTAATCATGAAGACTATTTAGATAAAGAGGATCTTCCTGTATTTAATTGTAATCCATTGGAGATTAATTTTCATAGAATAAAGGGGCTTTCAGATAAGTTTGTATATTTCAATGATGATACCTTTATGCTAAAACCTATCAGTACTGAGCGTTTTTTTAAGAAAGGTTTACCGGTAAATACAGCAATATCGAATGTAATGCATCAAGGAGAAATTACGCATATCATAGCAAATGACATTGCTGTATTAAATAAGCATTTTGATAAGTATAAATCAATGAAAAAGCATTTTTGGAAATGGTTTACGCCAAAGTATGGTTTTGCGATGATAAGAACATTGTTGTTGTTACCTTGGCGTACTTTTACAGGGTTTCTGAACTATCACCACCCACAGCCATTTTTAAAGCGTACTTTTGAAGAATTATGGGAAAAAGAGCCGGAATTGTTAAAAAAAAATTCTGCTATACGAATAAGAAGTAATGATGATGTAAATCAATATCTTTTTAAGTATTGGCAATTTGCAAAAGGTGATTTTTATCCGGCAAGTTATAATTTATCGTATAAAAAAAGTCAATATTTAGAGGTATATACCAAAGAAGATGCTGAGTTTTGTGCAAAAGAGATTAGAAGTGGAAAATATGAATTTTTCTGCCCAAATGATGGTTTGACAGAAGTGAGTGATGAAGATTATGAATACAGCAAAAAAATAATTAATGAAGCATTTGATAGTGTATTGCCGGAAAAATCAGCTTTTGAGTTATGAAGAATAAAATAAAAAATATTTTAAATAAGTTAGGTGTTTATGATGTAGCACGAAAGGCAATTATTAAATTTTACTATCCATATAAGTATTATAAAATTGAAAAAAATGTAAAAGATATTCTTTTGCGTATAAATCCTATCTTTGAAAAAAATACCATTGATTGGTGGTTGGATTATGGAACACTTTTAGGATGTGTAAGGGAAGGGAAAGTACTTAAAAATGATAAAGATTTAGACTTTGGAGTACTATCTAAAAATGGTAGTTTGCAAAAGTTGATGGAAAAATCAGGTTTTACTTTGACAAGTAGGACAACCGTTGAGGGTGTTATTACATTGGAGCAATATGATATAAAAGGGATAGGATTTGATATTTTTTATTATAGAAAAGAAAAGGATAAGTTAGTTACGAATATTTGGTATCCCAAAGATTATAGTATTCCTCAAAGAGAATCATATAAAAAGGGATTAGGAAATTTAAATGAAATTACCTTTACTTATGGTAAAACCAAGAAAGTAAAGTTCTACGATATAAAGTGTAAAATACCGGAAAACGATAAACTTTATTTATCTGAAAATTTTGGTGATGATTTTATGATACCAAATCCAAATTTTAGTCGTGATGATGAAAAAAATAGAGCAGTAGTGCAAAAAGAATTTAAGGTTGATTTTTATGAATAAGAATAGATACAATAAGGTTCGATTACTGCTTTTTTTGATAGGATTGCCTTTTTCTATTTTAGGCTTGTTTTGGAAACGAGATAAAAAAAGAATTATTTTTAATTCTCAAAACAATATTCAATTTAGCCAAAATACAAAGTATTTATTTTTGTATTTTTTAAGAGAAAAAAAAGAATATGATATTCGTTTTGTCATCAATGATGATGATTTAAGAACAAAATTAATCAACAAGTATGGTGATTATTTTATTGATTCAATGAGTTTTAAAAATATATTATATGTTTTGGGGGCTAAAACTTGGATTACTTCTTCAATGGAAACACCTATCGGTGGTTTTTTACATAAATTTAGAAGAAATGTTTTTCATTTAGGACACGGCTCCCCTTTAAAAAATATCGGTAGAGGTGAGGGCGAGTTAGGATTATTAAAACAAGTGTATTATCGTTTGATAAAATATAATTTTAGTTATTTTTTCTCAACGGCTGATATTTTTAATGAAACTTGGCGCAAATGTTTAGAGGTAAAACCAGATCAAGTGGTTGTTTTAGGACAAGCGAAAAATGATAGAAGTGTGCATTATGAAAATGACATGCTTACTAAAAACTTATTAGATAGTAATTTTAAGCATATTTTGTATGCACCAACTTGGCGACCTTATGGAGAAACAAAGGTTTTTCCCTTTGATGATTTTGAGATACAAAAATTAGATGAATTTTTGGTGAGAAATAACATAAAAATACATTTAAGGTTACATCCAAATTTTAAGGCAGAAAGTACAGATAATTTTGTTTGTAACAACATAGGTTTATTAGGGGGTGATAAAATAGATGATATAAATGAGTTATTGTTCTCTTTTGATATGCTTATTACTGATTATTCAAGTATTTATATAGATTTCTTACTTTCAGAGAAACCGCAGTTGTTTTTGTCGTATGATTTGGATATTTACAAAGAAAAAATTGGTATTTCAGTGGATTATAATAAATATACAGCAGGACCAAAACCAACTACTATGCAAGAATTTATGAGTGAAATAGAAAGATTATTTACTGATGAGAGTTATTATTTGGAGCAAAGAAAAGAAGTGAATAGATGCTTTAATGAATACACTAAAAACATTGCACAAGGCAATGCTGAATTTATAACAAAGTGGCTACAATGAAAAAGTTAAAGTTGGGTATTATTGGTACAGGCAGAATTGCAAAAAGATTTGTAAAAGATGCCAAGGCAAATCAAGATATTGAAGTGCAAAGTGTATTTTCAAGAAATGCGTTGAATGTTGAGGGATTTCAAAAAGAAAATGATATTCCTTGTGGAGTAACTGATTTTAATGAGTTTTTGCATTCGGATATTGATATGGTTTATATTGCAACACCACATCAAACGCACTATTTATATGCAAAAAAGTGTATGCAAAAAGGCAAACATACCCTTTGTGAAAAGCCAGCAACACTAAACAATGATGAGTTAGATGATTTATTTAAGACTGCTAAGGAAAACAAGGTTATTTTTTTAGAGGCAATTAAGACTGCTTTTATGCCGTGTTTTTTGAAAGTAATGACACATGTAAATAGTGGGATTATCGGTGAGGTTTTGGAAGTTAGGGCGACTTTTACAAAACTAGTTGAAGATAAAACTTTACGAGAATATAACAAGGAATTTGGCGGAGCAACAAATGAATTAGGGACTTATCCTTTACTTCTTGCTGTGAAAACTTTTGGAAATATAAAAAATATTGATTTTTATCCGGTAGTTGAAAATGGTGTTGATATCGCCAATAGAATTATCACTGCTCACGAAGATAATAAAATAGCCGTTTCTACTATTGGAATTGGTATGAAACAAGAGGGGTGTGCTGTTATTTCAGGAACAAAAGGGTATATTTATATTCCTGCACCGTGGTGGCTTTCAGAAAAGTTTTATATTCGCTTTGAAAATGTAAATAAAGAAATAAAGCATACAACAGAGCATAAAGGTAATGGATTTGGTTACGAATTTTCTGAATTTGTTGAGTTGATAAAGCAAAATAAAGCAGAAAGTGATGTGTTATCTTATGATGATATGAGGGAAATAAACAAAGTTATTTCAGCATTTAACGAACAAAGAAGGTAGTGAAGATGAAAAAAATTATAACCTATGGAACTTTTGATATGTTGCATATTGGTCATATCAATCTTCTTACAAGAGCTAAGGCAAGAGGAGATTATTTAATCGTTGGGGTAACAAGCGATGATTATGACCGTTCTCGTGGTAAATTAAATGTCATTCAATCCCAAGAGCAACGAGTTAAAGCAATAGAAGAACTTGATATTGTTGACGAAGTTATTTTGGAAACACATAAAACTCAAAAGCAAGAGGATATAGTCAAATACAGCATTGATGAGTTTGTTATCGGTGATGATTGGGTAGGTTATTTTGATTATCTTAATGAGTTTACAAAGGTGGTGTATTTACCACGAACAAAGGGAATTTCAAGTACGCAAATACGAAATGAATCTATTAGTGATATAAAATTTGGTGTTGTTAATGTGGAGCATCATAGTAAACGCTTTGTTAAAGAGTTATCTTTTGTTACTTTTACCAAAGTAAGTAGTGTGTACGACAAAAATATTGCATCTACTTATGGTGAGTTAAATTTATCAGCAAAGGCACATAAGTTTGATGATTATGATGAATTTTTAGCCTCGGATATAGATGCTGTTTATATTTGTGGTGATATTTCTGCTCGTTATAAATTGGTAAAAAAAGCTCTGTTAAGAGGTAAGAATGTATTATGTGAAAATCCAATTTCAATAAAAGAAGGTGAGGCGGAAGAGTTATTTAACATAGCAAAAAAACAAAAAAAATTATTGCTATTAGCACTGAAAACGGCTTTTGCTCCTGCGTTTAATAAATTGCTTGAACAAATACAAAAGGGTGTTATCGGTGAGGTGCGAGATATTAGAGCAACTTTCACAACCCTTTATAAACAAAGGGGTTTTGATAAAGATTATGTTAAAAATGGAGCAACGAATTTATTGATGTCTTATCCTTCTTTATTAGTAAATAAATTGGCAAAAGAACATATAAGTGTAGAGTTTTTTGACCAAGTTGTTGAGGATTATGACGTAAGTAATGTAGCAATTACGAGGCATAAAAATCAGGTTTTAGGAATGGCAAGTGTAGGTGTTGAAGTAAAATCTGATGGTAATGCTATTATTTCAGGA
>PDWI01009827.1_pt1 | contig 11124 bp, 1 predicted proteins | sample 1430891 | NCBI WGS metagenome assembly PDWI01 (sample SAMN01162508, study PRJNA174530) | Oral metagenome, whole genome shotgun sequencing project. | biome: Marine environment; feature: Marine mammal; material: Swab sample of the gingival sulcus; isolation source: swab sample of gingival sulcus... | reverse complement strand
ATTTAAACAATAGACCAAGAAAAGTATTAGGCTATCAAACACCTCTTGAGGTAAAATCTAAATTTGGGTGCGTTGCACTTCAAACTTGAATCTGCCATTAAAGTCTTGAAATTTCAAAAAAAAAAAAATAAAATAGGGTGGCACTTACAGTTTTATATACAACAATTAGGTATCTATTATGAATAAATTACTTTGCTCTTTGGTCTGTCTTTATATGGTAGGCTGTACGTCAAACTCATCAATAACTAGCAGTGCTCGTGTATATTTTTACCGAGAAGATGATGCTATATCAGGGCCTTCTGTCAATATTTTTGTCAGTGGCAATTATTTAACATCTCTATTAGACGGTAGTTATCGAGCGGCTAATGTTTGTGCGACAAATGAGCGATTATTCCCAAGCTTTACAAGAAAGCATAATTTCACCGATCGTGATTTGGGAATTGCTTATAACTTAGAAGTTGGCAAAACATTTTATGTAAAAGTTATTGCTGATGCTCAAGGTCAACCTGTGTTTCAGCGAGTAGAAGAACAAGAAGGCAGAAATGCAATTCGTCATTTAGATCATAAAACAGGAATGGTTCCACGCACCAAAGAGAACAATCAGTGTGCCGTGTCTACTCCTGCAAAACCAGCTCCTGAGCCAGAGAAAGTATTAGAGAAAATCACCTTAAATGCTCATTCTTTATTCAAATTTGATAAGTCAGACTATGAGAATATGTTAGAAAAAGGTCGTGAGGAAATTAAAGAAGTTGGTGCAAAAATTAATGCTAGGGGTTTAGATATAACAGGAATTAAAGTTGTGGGTTATACGGATCCTATGGGTGATTATAATTATAATATGCACCTTTCAAAAGCACGAGCAAATACGGTTAAGAAGGCTTTGGAAATTGCAGGCGTGCAAGTACCTATAACCGCATCTGGTCAAGGTGAGAATAATTTAGTTGTCGAAGATTGTAGCAAAAAATATCGTGGAGATAGAAAAGCACGAATGCTTTGTGATCAACCGAATAGACGAGTAGAAATACTACTATATGGTAATCAAGCAAAGTAACTAATCATCAAATATCATACTGCCATAGTAATCAGTATAGGCAGAGAGAAAAGAACAACATTAATTAAGAGAGTAATAAAATGAAAAATATTCAAGTAAAATTTATAGACAATAGCGATGTACAAAAAATTTATGATGCTGTTGACGGTGAGTTATTAGTAGTTAATTCAATTCGAGGTGTGAACTATGAATTATTTAATACCAGAACAGGTGAAGCTCCGCAAAACATTATAACAAAGCGTGTTGGACAAGATTTATACATTATATTAGATGAAAACGAAGGTCCTGGTAGTCCGAATGAAGTAGAAGCCGATATTCTTATTAAGGGCTATTATGGTGAAGACCGTGGTGAAGAGGGAGAAACTGATGCTACAGGTATTTTAGTTGGTATGCACGAAAACGGCAAATACTACGCCTATATTCCTGAGACTGACAATACCAATGAAGCGGTGAGTATCTTAGCTGATGAGATGGTTGCCCCACAAGTTATTGGTGGTGATGAACTTGAATGTGGTGCATTTTTCTTCCCTTGGTGGGGACTACTAGGATTACTCCCATTAGGATTATTAGGAGCATTAGGTGGCGGAGGCAGTGATGCCACAGCTCCTACGCCTGTACCACCAAAACCAGGTGTTGTTATTCAAGATGGTGATGATGGTATAATTTCCAAAGGTGATTTAAATGCTGACGACAAAGTGAACGTGAAGTTTACTGTACCTGCGACAGCAAAAATTGGTGATACCTTAATTATCCCAGATCCTGATAACACAAGGAAAACCAAAGAAATAACCATTACCGAAGGCATTAAAAAGGATGGCATTACTGTAGCATACGATAAACCAGCAGAAGGTGAGACATTTGCACCAAAAGCAACAATTAAAGATCAAGCAGGCAATATCTCTGAAGAAGGTAGCGATAGTGCGATTGTTGATACAGTGGCACCGACACCAGATGTATCAGCGAGTGATACTAACGGTAGCGTAACAGTAACTCCGCCATCAGATAAAGATGTAAAAGCGGTTGCGATTACATTTACTGATGAACAAGATACACAACATACGATTAATGCTATCAAAGCCAGTAATGGTAAATGGACATTTGACAAGTCAGCGAGTATTCCAAAAGGCGTAACCATTAATCCAGATACAGGTGTTGTATCCTTTGATCAAGATGCAGTAAAAGACAAATCAGAAGTCAAAGCCACAGCGACGGATACAGCAGGCAATACAGGTGAACAAGATGCAGATACACCAAAAGCAGATGTCGGTACGGCTGCAGGTAGCATAGGTAATACTTATACCGATGATGCAAAAATCAGTGTAGAGATTGTACGAGATACAAACAATGATGGGCTGATTAGTGCTACTGAAAAAGCTGATCAAACGACTACTGATGTTAAGGTGGTACTCACAAATCCAACAGATGGTGAGACGGTTGTATTAAAAGATGCGACAGGCAAAGTAGTTGGTGAGATGGTGGTAAAAACCACGGGTGATGATGCAAATGTTGATGCAAGTGGTCGTATTATATTTAAAGATGTTGCATTACCAACAGATGGTACAACACTTTCTGTGACTGCAAACATTAGTAAAGATAAAAACGGTAATGCGATTCCTAATCCAGCAGAAGTTTCTGATACGGCTGTATTAGATCTCACCCCAACACCTGCTCCTACAGTTGTTATTCAAGACAAAAATGATGGAGTGATTGCCAAAGGTGATTTAAATGATAAGGGCAAAGTTGAAGTCAAATTCACAGTGCCAGCAGAGGCAAAAGAGGGTGATACATTAATTATTACTCACCCTGATGGTACAACAAAAGAAGTGCTTATTACTGCTGAAAATATTGAAGGACTTAAGGAAGACGGCGTTACTGTAGCATATGATAAACCGGCAGACGGTGAAGCATTTGAGCCAAAAGCAACAATTAAAGACAAAGCAGGCAATATTTCTGAAGAAGGTAGCGACAGTGCGACTGTTGATACCACTGCACCAACAGCACCAGTGCTGACCCCTGCAACAACAGAAGGTGATGGTTCGGTTCAAGTTACCTTACCAAATGATGCAAAAGAAAAAGATACCGTTGAAGTTACGGTGCAACCAGAAGATGGTAGCGATCCAGTAACAATTACACTCACAAAACAAGCGGATGGCAGTTGGCAATCAGATAAACCGACATTGATACCAGGCACTACAGCAGAAGATCCAAATACGGCAACGATTGTAGAAGATGCGATGAAAGATGGTGACACAGTGACTGCGGTTGCTAAGGACCCAGCAGGAAACGAGTCGGAGCCAACTTGTAGCACTATTGCACCAGCAGGGAGCGATATTCCACCAGCACCAGCAGTAGAAATTCAAGATGGTGATGATAATATTATCAATGCCACAGAAAAAGCAACTGGGGTGCCAGTTAAAGTAACCTTACAGCAACCGTTAGCAGACGGTGAAACTGTTACCGTTAAAGTGGGTGATACAGAGTTTGCTGTGCCAGCAGACAAGTTACCAAAAGTGGGTGACAAAGAATTTACCTTCACATTACCAGCAGATAAGATTCCTGCAGATGGTGAAGATGCGTTAAAAGTAACCGCAACGGTCACGGATAAAGGTGGTAATACATCTCAAGAAGGTGTTGATGCTTCTACTGTTGATACAGTAAAACCAACACTAACAGTTCAGGTAGCAGAAATCACCAATGAGAAAAAACCAGTTATTACAGGGGAAAGTGATTTACCGAACGGCAGTGAAGTGCAAGTGACGATTGATAATGGTGATGGCACTAAAATGACATTCCCAGCAACAGTGATTAATGGTAAATATACTGTGACACCGCCGATGTCCCTTAAAGAAGGAGACTATACAGTAACGGCAACAGCTAGTGATAAGGCAGGAAACCCTGTTAACTCAAACCAAGACAATGTCACAATTGACAAAACACCACCGAATGCACCTAACTTAACATTGCCAGAAGATGCTACGAATGATACAGGTGCAAGTGCTACAGATAATATCACAAGCAACAACAAACCAACATTAACAGGCACAGGTGATATTGGTGATACAATTACCGTTAAAATCAATGGTGAGACTTTAACAGCTACTGTTGCTGATGATGGTCAAGGTAATGGTATTTGGTCAGTAACGCCAACAAAAGAGTTGTCTGATGGTGAATATATGCCAACAGTTACTGCAACAGATCCAGCGGGTAATGAAAAAGCGGGAACTGCAGAGCGATTTGTTGTAGATACAAAACTACCGATTGCCCCAGATCTAAAATTACCAGAAGATGCTACGAATGATACAGGCACCAGTAGTGGTGATAATGTTACGAAAAATGCCACTCCAACTTTAAAAGGCACAGGTGAACCAGGTGATTTAATCACTGTTGTTATCGGTGAAGGTGATAATAAGCAAATACTAACAACCAAAGTGAACCCTGATGGTACTTGGGAAGTAACGCCAACGAGTGCATTGCCAGATGGTAAATATACGCCAATAGTTACCGCAACAGATCCAGCAGGTAATGAAAAAGCAGGAACTGCAGAGACATTTACGGTAGATACAACTTCACCAACTATAACGGTTGAAGTGGCAGATACTATCAACGATGCTACTAAGGATAGCACTCCAGAGATTACAGGTACGACGGATTTACCAGATGGTAGTACGGTTACACTAACGGTGCTTGATAAAGATGGCAAGCCTACAGGGGTAACATTTGAAGCTACAGTAAAAGATGGTAAATATACTGCAGAAGTTCCTGTTGGATTGATTAATGATACTTACGCAGTGAAAGCAACGGCTACTGATGGTGCAGGAAATTCTGCTAATGCAACAGATGATGTGACCATTGATACGGTTGCACCTACTCCAACGGTAGAAATTCAAGATGCTAAAGATGGTAAAGATGGCACTATTGCCAAAGGTGATTTGAATGCTGATAACAAGGTTGAAGTCGAATTCACGGTGCCAGCCGATGCCAAAGTGGGCGATATTTTAATTGTTCCAGACCCTGCTAATACTGGACAAACTAAAGAAATTACAATTACCCAAGAAATAAAAGACAATGGTCATACAGAAGCATACGATAAACCAGCAGACGGTGAAGCATTTGAGCCAAAAGCAAGTATTAAAGATGCCTTAGGCAATGAATCTGCACAAGCGAGCGATACGGCGATTGTAGATACCACAGCTCCAACTCCTAGCGTGCAAGCCGACACAGTCGGTGGTGCTACGGTGTCTCCACCAGCAGATCGAGATGTGAAAACAGTTGCGATTACATTTACTGATGAACAAGATACAGAACACACTATTACTGCCACTAAAGGTGATAATGGTAAATGGACATTAGATAACACACCAGATGGCGTAACCATTGATCCAAACACAGGGGTTGTATCCTTTGATCAAGATACGGTAAAAGATAAATCAGAAGTCAAAGCCACAGCCACTGATACAGCAGGCAATACAGGTGGTGAAGTCAGTGCTACTACACCACAGGAAGATATTGGTACAGCAGAAGGCAGCATTAAGTGCAACTGTTGTGCTGATGGTGTTGGTGTAGAAATTGTATTAGATACAGACAATGATGGATTTATTGATGCAGATGAAAAGGGTAGAGCTACAAGCACTGATGTTAAGGTTCAACTAGATAATCCAACAGCAGATGAAGAAGTTACGCTAAAAGTAGATGGTGTTGATACGCCATTAACTCATATTGTCACAGAGCAAGATGTTATCAATGGCTATGTAACTTTTGAAAAAGTAGCGTTGCCAAATAATGGTGTTGACGGTACGATGACCGTGACAGCAAGCATTACCAAAGATAAAGATGGCAATGCTATTGAAACACCGAAAGAAGTCAAAGATACGGCTGAACTTGATACGCAAGCACCAAATGCACCGACGGTAGAAATTCAAGACGGTGATGGTACAGTCAATGCCAAAGAAAAAGCAGATGGTGTCCCAGTAAAAGTAACACTTGATCAACCATTAGCAGAAGGCGAAACTGTTACGGTAAAAGTGGGTGATAAAGAGTTCACTGTACAAGCTGATGATTTACCAAAAGTGGGTGATACAACATTTACCTTTACACTTCCAACAGACAAAATCCCAGCAGATGGTAAAGATGCGTTGAAAGTAACTGCAACAGTAACTGATAAAGCGGGTAATGAATCACCTGAAGGGACTGATACTGCAACGGTTGATACAATTGCACCGAAACCGACAGTTGTTATTCAAGATACTCAAGACACAGCGGAAGTTATTGATGCAACCGATGTTAAAGCGAATGGCAAAGTAGATGTAAAATTCACGGTGCCAGATGAAGCCAAAGTGGGCGATACTTTAATTATCACTGACCCTGCTGATATTACGAAAACACTTGAAATTGAAATCACTCAAGAGATTAAAGACAACGGAATTACCAAGGAGTATGACAGACCAGCCGAAGGTGAGACACTTGATCCGAAAGCAACGATTAAAGATGCGGTAGGTAATATTTCTGAACAAGCGAGTGATTCATCAAAAGTAGATAGTGTGCCAGTGGCAAGAAGAGATCACAACAGTGTAATTGAAGGTGGTGCAACAACGGCTACTGACGACAAAACAGACGGTACACAATCCATTGCCAAAGGTAATGTATTAGGTGGATCAAATTCAGGTACTAATAAAGACCACGATGTAGAAGATACATTAAGTCTTGATGGTTCAGCAGATGCTGGCTGGGTTGTTGGCGTTGCAAAAGGTGATGATACTTCAACCGCTTTAACATCAGGTGCAGGTACTGAAATCATAGGTAAATACGGTAAACTCATCTTAAAGGCTGATGGTACTTATACTTATACATTAGATAACGATAATGAAGATGTCCAAAAATTAAATAAAGGTGATTTGCTTGAAGATGAAGTGTTTGTATATACAATTGCTGACAAAGACGGCGATACTTCAACCACTACCTTAACTATTGATATTAAAGGCACGACTGGACCGAGTATTGATATTGTAGATAAGTATGATGAAAGCAAGGATCCAACTGATACAAAATTTGAGAAAAATCCAAATAAACCAACAAGTGAAGTAAAAGGCGAGCAGGATAATTTGGTTCTTGAAAAAGATGCTAATGGTGTAGAAGGCACATTTACACTAAAAGCTCCAAATGGTGTGGATAAAGTTGTGATTGGCAAAGATGATAATGCCGTAACTGTGAGCAAAGCAGACTTAGAAAACTTATCAACAACCAATAAAGAAATCACAACCGAACACGGTACGCTTACTTTAACGAATGCCGTAAAAAATGGTACTGACTACGAAGTAACTTACAAATATGAATCAACAAAAAATGAAGATCATAGCAGTAAGTATGCAGAAGTTGATAGTATTAAGATTGAACTCACTGAAACAGTTGGCACTGACACTCCAGCGAAAACAGCGACAGGTACGCTTGATATTGCAATTTTAGATACAAAACCGACCGCTATAGCCGATAAAAACAGCGTTACCGAAGATGGTGCAACAACGGCTACTGATGGCAAGACAGACGGTAAACAATCTATCGCTAAAGGTAATGTATTAGATGGTAACCATATAGCAGCTGCTCATACAGCAGGTGATATATCTGATGAAAAAGATACTAAAAATGTTGATGAACCAGATACTGAGACAGGCTGGGTTGTTGGCGTTGCAAAAGGTGATGATACTTCAACTACTGTGGAAACAGGCATAGGCACTGAAATTACAGGTGAATACGGTAAATTAACCTTAAATAAAGACGGTAGTTATACTTATGTATTAGATAATACAAATACAGATGTACAAAAATTAAATGATAACAGCGACCCATTAAAAGATGTATTTAGTTATACTATTAAAGATAAAGATGGTGATTTCTCAACCACAACATTAACCATTGATGTAAAAGGTAAGACAGAGCCAACAATTACCGTTGTTGATAAATATGATGAAGTAACAAATCCAGATGCAAAAACAAATCCAGATCCGACCGCTATTCCAAATAAAGATAAAGGAGCGGAAGATAATGTAGTTGTTGAAAAAGACTCTGATGGCAATACTGGTGAGGTGACTATTGTTGCAGCAGAAGGCGTGCAAAAGATAGTTCTAACTGGTAAAGATCCAGAAGGTAATGATGTTCTGTGTGAATTTACTAAAGCTCAATTAGAAGGTTTTTCAGATACTAAACCTAGTGATCTAATCACAACAGAGAAAGGTACTATCCAAGTTACAGGGTTTACAGAAGATAGGAATGGAGAATATACACTATTGTATAAATATGTTTCAACAAATGCTGAAACGCACTCTAGTGATCCGATTACCGATACGATAAAATTTGAACTGACTGATGGCAGTGGTCAAACAGCCAGTGATAATTTAACGGTTCGTATTGTTGATACTGTGCCAGTGGCAAACGCTGATAAAAACAGTGTCACTGAAGATGGTGGAAAAGACGGTAAACAGTCTATTGCTAAAGGTAATGTATTAGGTGGCACTCATTCTGGCACAAGTACATCTGATGCAGAAGATACGCTCAATGTTGATGGTTCAGCCAAAAATGGTTGGGTTACTGGTGTGCAAGCAGGAGATGTTATTGAAACGACAACTGATGGCACAACTACGCCGAAAGAATACACAGAAAATATTGCAACAGAAATTGATGGTAAATACGGTAAACTCACCTTAAATGCTGATGGCACTTATAAGTATAAACTTTATACGCAAGATGATATGAATGCTGTACAAGCTCAGATAGATAGTCCTGAGACATCAGAAGAAGTTAAAACTGCATTACGGGCAACACTCACAAAATATCGTGATGGAATGAATAAAGTTCAAGCCTTAAATGATGACAGCGACCCATTGAGTGACGAAGTATTTAGTTATACCATTAAAGATAGCGATGATGATTTCTCAACCAACACGCTCACTATTGATATCAAAGGATTAACTGATCCAAACGCAACAAATGATACTTATGATACTGTTCTCGCAGGTGGAACAGTAGCAGAGAGAACGGTTACTTTAGATCCGTTAGGAAAATTAAATGCAACTGGAGATAAAGATACAGGCGAAGAACTAAAAATTAAATCAATTTATGGTATAGATATTTATGATGAAAATAATAAAATTATAGAGCAAGAGATTACCATTAGTGATAAAGGTGTGGTTAAAATAGCAGCTGACGGAACGATTACATTTGTAGCAAACGAAGGTATTGCAGGTGGCGATGTTAATATTGGCTACACTATAAAAGATAAATATGGTCAAACTACTTCTGCTATAGAGATTATCCCAGTTAATGGTAAGCCGACGGCTACAGATGACCGATATACCGTTAATAAAGAACAATCCACTACAGGTATCAAATTAGATCCATTAAACCACGGTACAAGTAAAGATACAGATGATGATAAATCATCACTAAAAATCAAATCGATTAATGGTGCAGATATTCGTAATAAAGACGGTTCTATTAAAGAACAAGATATTGAGATTATAAAAGAGGGTGTAAAACAAGGTACCGTATCAGTGAATGCTAAGGGTGAAATCACCTTTAAACCAGCTGCTGGTGTTGAAGGTGAAGTTGAGTTCCCTTATGTAATAGTAGATGCAGATGGTCAAACGGCAACAGCGAATGAAATTATCACTGTTGATACGAAAGCACCTGCTGATCCGACAATAACAGTAAATGTTGATGATAAAGGCAATGTTGAGAATGGTGATGTTACGATTGAACTACCAAAAGATAAAGATGTTGCATCTATGGATATCTCCTATACCGATGAAGATAATAATCCACAAAAGCTCACAGTGACCAAAGATAATAATGGAGACTGGAAATTAAACGCCACACCAGATGGCGTAACCATTGATCCTAAGACAGGGAAAGTTACCTTTGATCAAGATGCAGTCAAAGATGATTCATCTGTCAAAGCCACAGCCACTGATGTAGTTGGTAACACAAGTAAAGGTACTGAAGTCTTTGCGAAAGAGGATGTCAGTAAAATCCCAGAAGAAGAGCAAGGAAGTATTGAAAGCATCACCATTGGTGCTGATACTGATAACAATGGCTTTATTAACAAGGCTGAAAAAGGTGAAGGCACTACGACCGATATTACGGTTAAGTTAGACAAAGTTGTTGCTGGGGAAACGGTTGTTGTAAAAGATGCAACAGGCAAGGTACTAAAAAACATTACTGTGCAAGAAGGGCAAGATACATATACTGTTAGTGATGTTCCTTTGCCAGCAGATGGTCAGAAACTTAGCGTAACTGCAAGCATTACCAAAGATAAAACTGGCAATGCAATTGCATCTCCAAAAACGGTAGATGATGAGGTAACACTTGATGAAACGCCACCGACTGCACCAAAACTTAACTTGCCAATAGATGAAAATAGTGATACTGGTGAAAGTAATGAAGACAATATCACTAAAAACGCTACACCAACACTAAAAGGCACAGGCGAGGCTGGTAGCGAAATCTCTGTTGTTATCGGTGATCAGACTTTAGAAACTACTGTTGCTGATGATGGTACTTGGTCAGTAACGCCTGCTAAGTTAATAGATGGTGACTACACACCAAAAATCACAGCTACTGATAAAGCAGGTAATACTTCGACTGCTGATGGCGAAAAATTTACGGTAGATACAACACCACCAACACTAACGGTAAAAGTGGCAGAAAATACCAACGATAGTACACCAGAAATTTCAGGTACAGGTGAACCGAATAGCACTGTTCAGCTTACTATAGGTGAAAATCCAGCTGGTGAGGTGAAAGTTGGTGAAGATGGTAAGTGGACATTTACGCCGACAACAGCATTGCCAGAAGGTAACAATACGGTTACGGTAACAACAGAGGATGTTGCAGGCAATATTGCAACAGAAACTGCAACAACAACGGTTGACACAACAGCACCATCTGCTCCAGCAATAACCCCATCAACGATAACAGGCGATGGTTCTGTGGAAGTTGGGTTGCCAACTGATGCCAAAGATGGTGATACGGTTGTAATTACCATCACGCCAGAGGGTAATGGTGAGGGTGAAACGACTCCTGTG
>PDWI01009531.1_pt1 | contig 11124 bp, 9 predicted proteins | sample 1430891 | NCBI WGS metagenome assembly PDWI01 (sample SAMN01162508, study PRJNA174530) | Oral metagenome, whole genome shotgun sequencing project. | biome: Marine environment; feature: Marine mammal; material: Swab sample of the gingival sulcus; isolation source: swab sample of gingival sulcus... | reverse complement strand
ACCAGAATGGCAGTACTGACATGGTCGCTACTCCTGTTCTTTTTATTTATTGTTATTAAGCTGACTTCGATGAAATAGAAAGAGTTGTTTTGCTATTTGATTTGCTTTAGCAATTTAAATTCAAAAAGCTTATTTTCTCTATTGATCTTTCTTTTGTATTGAGGTCTCCACGTACTTTTTTCCTCTTACGATCCTCAACAGCTTTCAACTTCAGCTTTCTTACCACTGACTCATTGATTTTCTTATTGACAACACTGAAGCCAAAAAACAATCCCCGGGAAAATACTTGGAACTCAACTCAGTGGCTATAGAATATAGATAATTCACCTTCTTGATCATGAAACACGTATCCAGTCTCGTCAAGCCGAGATAAAAAAGCGGTTTAGTCCCGTGCGTATGGTGGACACCATATAAATGTCCTTCCCTTTCCTTTTTGAAGGGATAGGAATATCTTTTTTATCAGCTACTCTTTGTTCCAGACAAAGATCCAGAACCTCATTTGCGTTAAAAAGAGCCTCTTCCAAAGTAGCACCTTCTGTAAAAGCTTCATCCAGATCTAAAAACTGGACCACATAGTTTTCTTCTTCATCTTGCATAATTTTCACAGGATACTCTATTTTCATTTTAACTTTATACCAGATAATTTTTCTATTTTTGATAATCAACCAATTCCAAAGTCTTTCCCCCTATGAACCTGAACAGGCAAATCATCCCCGTATGTACGGGGAACACAATATTTGTGCTGTAGTATCGCCGCCCATTGCCGGTTCATCCCCGTATGTACGGGGAACACATTTTCGTCAATCCCAATCATTTTTATTGTAACGGTTCATCCCCGTATGTACGGGGAACACTGCCCTGACATATCAGGATCAGGCAAATTGAGCGGTTCATCCCCGTATGTACGGGGAACACCAGTGACGACCTGGATTATCAAAAGTCTCGGCCGGTTCATCCCCGTATGTACGGGGAACACATTATCAAGGGTGTCTTCGCGTAGCCTGCCGCCGGTTCATCCCCGTATGTACGGGGAACACACAGTGTCTGGACCAAAAACGGGAAACCCCATCGGTTCATCCCCGTATGTACGGGGAACACCCCTTCGGCGTGCCGATAAACAAACACGACCCCGGTTCATCCCCGTATGTACGGGGAACACTGTGTGGATGCCCAATATCCAAATTGTTTATTCGGTTCATCCCCGTATGTACGGGGAACACGACCCATTTATTTTCATTGTATAATTCTATTTCGGTTCATCCCCGTATGTACGGGGAACACGCGAAATTTTCCCCAACTTTGCCATTGTATCACGGTTCATCCCCGTATGTACGGGGAACACACCTGAACGAGGGTGGCGCTTACGGGCTGTCTCGGTTCATCCCCGTATGTACGGGGAACACTCTAAAAACAACATATTGTTTTTAGGTTATATTTATACATATAAAAAATCTACCAAATTTTCAAAGATCATTATTTCCAAACAAATTCTGCTCATAGGGCAGAAATCGAACCAATCTTAGTCCATCAAAATCAACTGGCTCCCTGCGATTTTTTCCATAGGTTTGAAAATCAAATCCAGATTCATTATTTGTTGTCCATGCCATAACGACGTTTCCGTCTTCTGCAAATTCAGTTACTTGTTGCCAAAGCATTTCACGAACTCGCTTTGAAACATTGCCCAAATAGACTCCAGCACGAATTTCCAATAACCATATGGCCAATCTACCTCGTAACCTGGGAGGCACAGCTTCTGTAACGACAACAACCATACCCATAACTATTTCGTTCTGTGCCCCAAATCCCCTATTGAAACCGGTTCAGGAATAGCCGGAGGCTGAGCATCTGCAGGAGGTTTTGGAGGTTCTATTTCTCCAGCTTTCAAAACATCCTCAATTAAAGGAATCAATCTATTAAGCAGTCTTGATTCTCGAAAAACATTTCTGCAGGCAATCCGTACATCACGTTCTGGTGAATGTGATTGTTTTGCCGCTATTTTGAACGCCTCAAGAATGACTGTTTCAAATTTGACAATATCAGCAATATCGTAAACAAAAGATAGCGGTTTACCCGTGTGGATAAAACCAATAGCCGGAGCATAACCGGCAGCTAAAACGGCAGCTTCCGTAACCCCATAAAGGCACGAAGTCGCAGCACTTAAACACCGATTTATAAGATCACCAGCCTCCCAATCTTTTGGGTCGTAACACCGACCTTTCCATTTAATGCCAAAATCTTTGGCCATTATCTCATATATTTTTCGTACACGAGCACCTTCTATCCCCCTTAGCTGCTCCACACTCCGTTTTTTTGGGGCAGGTTCTCCAAATCGCAGTTCAAACATTTTTCGAACAACTTTGAGCCTCAGTCCCTCATCCAAAGCAAGTTTTGCCTGATACAAAAGTTTATCAGAGCGAGCACCACCCGGCTGGCCAGAAGCATACAACCTCACCCCAGCATCACCAACCCAGATGAGTAATGTACCTGCCTTTGCAGCAAGACGAACAGCAGCATGTGACACTCGTGTTCCCGGCTCAAGCATAATACAAACCAGCGATCCAACAGGAACATGCATCCGTTCACCATTCACTTCGTCAACAACTACGAATGCACCATCCTTCACATCAACACGCCCCTTTCCTATGAAAATCATAGAATTACGGTTCTTGATAGGTATTGGCTTTATCGGTATAAATCCCATCACACAGGTCGTATTAACATGAGACCACATCCCATGGATTTCGATCGTCCGAAGCCCTGGATATATTGTTTGTAAAATAATTGAGGATTATAAATCGTCAATACACCCTGAAAATCGACACTGGAAAAACAAACAGTTTGCCCATTTTTCTTTTGACTTCTATGCTGCATATATCGATCAATTTCGGGTAGAAAATCTAATGTCATTCCCCAAGCAGACAGGCGCTTTTCATCACCTATCCAATTAAGAGCAGCCTGATTCATCAGCTCTTTCAATTCAGCAGGGGGGCATCCTACTTGTTTAGCCTGGTATTTTGCATGCATCAAAACATCGTGTCGTCTTCTCTTACCAGTCTCATCTGTAACACATACAGTAGGATTTACTCGAAGTTTAAATCCCAGTCGTTGTCCCACCTTCAATTTTGGCGAGAACTCTTTGGACTGAACATCAAATAACAACATATTCGAGTCAGGTTTTGTCTTGGAAAGCATATAGAATAAGGGTTTACCACTTCCCTTAGCCTGCTCTTCCCTGTATAAAAATGTTCGTTTTTTGACCCCAGAAAACAACGTCCACAACAATTGATGGGACGCGTACACTCCGTTTTTACTCAATTTCGCTATTTCAGCCGCAGAATGGACAGAAGGAACTATCGAAATCTTTGATAGGAACATCTCAACCCTCTTTCATAGTTAATTGGTAAAGTACACGCTGTCTGAACTGCCAACGCCCCCTGTGAACAGGATCATCCCAAGGATGAATTGTCAGTACTCTGTCGTCTACAAATTCGTCTCGATCTCCCTCCCAAAAATAAGTGACTTGCCCATTGTCACCAAGCCAATATTTATCACTTCTTTCCGAAACAAGAGGCGGAAAAGAGGTATCCAACGCCGTTTTTAACCTCTCTCCCTGTACTATTTTTGGATTCAATGGCAACGCCAAAGGACAGGATTTTCGTCCGAGATAAAGAGAAAATTTCGGTTGCAGCAACGCCTTTTGTAACTGTTGCAAACTCACTTCTGCATCGTCTTGAAGAGTAACAGCAATAATCCAGAGGCCATCGCACCGATAATCCCGACTGGAAAGAATTGTATTGAGATTTTCGTCCTGCAGTTCACTCCTTCGCGTCGCATGTACAATATTTTTCTTGGTTCGAGGCACTTGAGTAGTATGAAAATCTCGTATCAGGGTTGTGGGAACACAATGTTTTACAGCGAAAAGAATCCCCTCCTGAAGTGCTCGTAAACGTTCTTCTTCATCTCGTCTGATCCCTAATGCCGCCGCACAGATACCAAGCAGAGCAGATCGGCCCGGATAAAGGCCTGTGGGTCGATCCCCTCCAACGGCTGCCTGCCCCCAGCTTGCCATAGGCCCATATAAACGAAAAACCAAGTATTCTCTCATAGTATCCGCCATAATTAACTGGTCACAAACTGAAGAAGTTCAACAAGAGAGCCCTCTCCTTCAAAAGCATTAAGCTCATAGCGATCAGATGCACACGCCCCATACACCGAATCAAAATTTTCAGTCTGCTTTTTCAAAGCTGTAACCGCCGCAGCTCCCTGATCCAAATCTGTCACCGGCTTTAAAAAAGCTACCGAGAGAGAACGAGGCTGCTGAACTCCTTTTTCAGCAAGGACATAGTTGGCATAGGCTCTAGAGGCAAAGCTGTTCTGTTTTCCTTTCGGTGACACTTTCACTACAGTTTCAGTAAGAGCTTTTATTGCCCGGTTTGCAAGTTCGTCATCCCCTGATAGATTTTCTACAAGCTGCGACTTATTAATACAGATATAACTGTAAAAAAGAGCAGCGGCAAAGCCCGACTCACCAATATGAGCTGAACCTGAATCTTCCATACCATCGTTTAAATCATCCACTGCTGTAAAATAATCATCTTCCACCACTACACTATGCACACTGATTGCGTGTGCAACCTGACATGCAGCTTCGACGTCATACGCAGGACTGGAAGCCAGCATACGCCCAAAAAGGGCTATATCAACTGCCTTATTATCAGCCTGCAATAATTTCAGCTCATCTTTTTCTGGAGGTCTGTCTTCGTCAGCCAAGTTTTGCACCAATGCCAGAACAGCCTTCTTTTCAGCAGGGCTGATGTGGACCAGTTGTTCAATTTCCAGAGAATCCTTTTTGCCTTTACCAAAGACTCCTGCAATTGATATAGCCCATTTCTTCGCCTTTTTTTCCACTACTCCTTTTTCAATTAATGCATCAAAAACAAAGTTCCCCAGTCGTTTGGTTCTTATGCCAATATGTTCTGCCATAGCCTCTTCAAAAAGCTCCGAAACACGCCAGGAACGTTTAAGACTCTGGGAACTGACACGAAGTCGATCAAACCCTCCCATTCTGGCAGTTTTGGGTCGTCCAAGATCATCACGGTTCAAATTTGCCGGAGGGTATGATGTGAGCAGATGCAATTGAATAAATTCACTCATTTTTTTCTTCCTTCTATTAGTTGTTGAATGAAATCTGTTATTTCTTTTGTACAGCGGCACGATAATAGTCTATTGCCCAACGTACACTCGTACGTTTATCAGCCTTTCTTGGTCGAAATTGATTATGCTCAAAAAACCACTGTTCAATATCCTTACTTAAATCTTTTACAGAGACTTCGCCGTTCAACTGTTTAAGGATCCGGCGCATTCGCCGTAAAAATTCGTCAGCGGTTTTGGAGTTTTGCAGCTGGGAAAAACGAAGTTCACTCACAACAGGCTTTTCACCATCAATTCTCCGTCCTGCCAGAAAAGCAAAGTTCTGCTTATTATCTTTTTGTACATGCACAAGTGATGCGGCAATAACCGCCCATGCTTCCATCTTCTGATCAGCATAAGTACCTTCTGTAACAACCTTATCAAATTTAAGCCATAACGCCCGAAAACCTTCTGTAAACATTACTGCATCTACAGTATCACAGCGTCGTAATTGTGCACTGTATGACGAAGGCAGCGGTGGGATATGATACTTTTTCAGTTCTGAAGGAGACAACTTCATCCCCTGCCACCAACGCAATACTGTTTGTTGAGACTGATCGTTCATCAATTCGCCTCCTTAAGAGAATCTATACGATTTTCCTTTATAAAATTCTTAATTTGTTTTCCCCCATATAACCATGAAATGAGTACACGACGTGACTTCATACGTTTGGCCATGGCTCGTTCAGAACCAAGTTCTGATAACACACATTCATCAAAGATATCTGTAACAACAGTTTGAAGTTTTTTCAGCCATTCCTTAGCCTGCTCTGGTAAAAGCTCAGGTTTACTTTCTGTTAAATTATCAATCACATGTTGCATCGTTTTAAAAAAAAGAGATTCTGTACGTTGCCAAAATGCTAAATCAATAAAAGAAAAATCTCCTTTTACGTCACCAGGTTTATCAAACCATGCAGACTTCACTTGGGTTCGACATTGCCACAAACAATTTTCTGCCAACTCTTGGAGTTCTTTCACCACAGTCAAAACATCTTCCTGCATCTCTGTTTTCACAGCAAAAAGTGGCATTGTTTCTGAATACCAGCAACGGGCTTTCATATTATCCATATCATATCCAAAAACCCACAATCGTGGTATCTCAGACATGGAATCAAAAATATTTGCTGTAAAAAGTGCCGAATACGCTTGTACAACAAGAGCAGGAAGGAAACCTTCTTTTCCCCTCCCACTCTGGCCGGTCAGTGTTAACGCGGCCCAGTTTTTATAGGTTATACCTCCAGGGTGCCCTTTTAATGAGAGGTGCTCTTTGTCTGGTGTCTTAGGAAACCACTTGTAGGGAGTCAGTGGATGTGACCAAGTTCCTGCATAGTTGTTACCATAAATTAAAGTTCGATAGGTTTTAACCGTATACGACGATTTTTTCCCAGACAAAGCACACTCACATGCAGAATGAGTGATTGACAACCGAATACGCCTCGGCATGGCCCAATACATATATAATTCGTGAACATCAGACTTGTATATTTCTGTTCCTTTCTTTTTACTACTCTTCGTTTCTCCTAGCCAAGGGAAAAGATCAGTACTATGAAAATCTGGATCTGGATATTTGAAATATTCACGATTCATTACATTGAACCAAAGCCTTGGCCATAAACAATTTTCTCCGTTTTGCGGCATAACAATCGTTGTAAGAGGCCCTCCTCCTCTTATGCCTGTTCGATGTCCTTGTCCACCTGATGGTGCATTAATTTGAAGTGTAAACAACGATATTACTGCCATTTCAAGAGACAGCATACTGTAACTATTACGTTTCACGAAATGATCTGTATTTAATTTGAGGGCATTTTCTCCCGGCGCATCAATAAGTAAACCCGCTACAGGAACTTCATCAACATTATTAAGCATGTCATAATCCTGCATAAAAAGAGGACCTTCACCGATTACATTAAAAGCATGTTTAGCTTTATTAAATGCAGCCTGCAATTCCTCAGCAGATGGCGGTTGTATATACAAATCTTTCCAATCAAAACGATCCTTCGGAGCAAACACTGTCTGCAAAAGGCCTATAACAAATTGATAGGCAGCCCCCTGAAAATCTGCCCGCGGCAAGGCAAAATCAACAACATCTGGACTACAAATAGCGTTTAAAGGCAAAACAGCTTCTTCTCCACTTCGAAGTTTGAATGGCAGCCAAGGATCTATAACGAGATTCACATTTCCTCCTTTTGTTGCTCTTGTCTCTTGCAAAAGCCTCTTGTTGGTTGATAATCAAACAGCGGGTCCATCTCCGGCAGCCAACACTGCCGAAATTTTAATTGATGATAATGGTTTTCCAATATTTTTCGCTGATCTTCTAATGAATCAGGAAACGGTTGCAACTTATCTGCACAGGTATGCTTTATGAGTTTTACTGTGCTAAGCTGCACAGCAAACTTCTCATCCTCGACCCATAGGGTAAGTCGACCATTATCCGTTGTTTTCAGCAATACCACCTCCACATATTCAATATCACTGAAACGAGTGCTAATCTCCACATTGTCTTCATGCCAATAACCGCTACAAGTACAATAGCCATACTTTTGCCAGTCCAGAACAATGCTTTTGGCTTTTGCCACTTGACCTCGAATACTTCCAATACATTCATTTTCTGCCTGAATAAGGCTTTGAGGTATCTGATCATAGACATTCTCACCATAAACAGCTTCTATAAGTTGTCGAGCTTCTGCCGGCATTCGAATTGCTCCTAATTCACGCAACTTTTTCATTCCGAGCCACAAACGCCCCGGTGATCGATAGACAAACGCTGTATTCCGAAAATCCTTACTCAACCAATCCTTCGATGGATTGTCATCCCAGCAAGGTGTATAAACGCATATTTCAGGAGCCGGACGATCATCTTTAATCCCATGTTCAAATAATCTTTTTTTATTACGGGTATGTCGATGTAATCTACCCGTTCTCTGAATCAGATCATCCATCGGACAAAGGTCAGAGACCAAAAAATCACAGTCTACATCAAGACTCTCCTGAAACACCTGAGTAGCAACCAAAACTTTTCCACGCCGTGTTTTGCCGGTACTTTTCTTACCGAAAACATCCAAAACACAATCTTCAATTCTTTTACGATCGTCAAGGACAAAACGACTATGAAACAACAGTGCGTCGTCTGAATTTTTCAGCAACTCCGAGATTTTTCGATGAGCAGCAACAGCATCATCCACTGAATTTCTGACCCAGACAACACATTGACCACTGTGTGCCGCTGCAATTATTTTTGCAACACAATCATCAAAACTATGAACAAAGCGAACAGCCACTTCCCGACTCACATCAGGCCTGCTTTTCAAACTCTCTTCCAATAGCAAAGATGAAGGATCAACCGTAACCCTGGTTGCCAAAGGAAAATCAGTATTCTGTGGCAGTTCTGGTTTGAGATAGGCGGCTTTATGCCAAATTGCAATCAAACGTTGTCGTTGTTGTAGAGGTAGAGTTGCAGTCAACAGTATCGCAGAACCTCCCTGGTGCAGATGCAGTTGTAACAAACTTTCTAAAAGTTCAAACATATATTCATCTGCTGCATGAATTTCGTCAAAAATAAGAACCTTGCGGTGTAACCCCAGCACTCGCAAGGATTGATGTCTTCGAGGCAGTACCGCTATCAAGACCTGATCGATGGTTCCGACACCAACAGGGGCAAGAAGTGCTTTTTTGCGTGAATCCGCAAACCACTGTTCACAGCCTGCTACAGCCTTTGAAACATCATATTCATACCCTTCATCAGTCCGAGTAGATATTTTCAACACACCTCGAAAAGCTTCATTCATTTCCCGGGCACCGTGTGCCAAAATAATGCTGGGGGGAATATCTTCAGATTCATACATCTGTGAATAGTGCTCTGCCACTCTGTCAAACATCGCATTTGATGTCGCCATAGTCGGCAGACCAAAATAGAATCCATCGGCAGCATCTGCAGCCATGAGACGCTGGGTAAGAGCAAGTGCCGCTTCAGTTTTACCAGCCCCAGTAACATCTTCCAAAATAAACAACTGGGGACTACTATTGACAGGGACAAATTCAGCCCACGTTTGAAGAGGGGTTGGAATAAATGAAAAGCTGTCTCTAATAGAATTAAATGGTTTTACCAAAAACCGTTTCGTTAGCCCTTTCTTATGCAAAGCTCGAACCGCTTTGTTCCTGGCTATCGACCAATATTCTTTCAATGGAATAGGATCTGAACGATATGGAAAATCAAGCCGATCTGAGGCAATCCAGTCTGATAAAACAACTATCCCGGCAAAATGCCAAGAAACAAGTTTCAATTGCTTGCGCCAATCTTCATCACAACACAAAGATAACGGGAGCGTGGGATTGAACAACCTTACAACTTCTTCTGTAAAAGCTATTGCCGCATCAAGATTTGCTGTTTCTGTAAATGATCGTCGTATTTTGTTCATCTCTCCATGATCAACCGGTTGACCATGATGACCCAGAGCACAATCCATCAAAATGAGAAGACTATCGTCCACAGCACCACGTTCTCGTGAACTTAACTGATCATACCCAGAAATATTAAACAAATTGATATTGCGTATCTCCCTCCAAAAATATGCTCCGAGACGATCATGTCGAAAACGGGAACCATCATATTCTTTTCGGCTGCACGGGGTTATCAGATTTGGAGAGTGACAAGGAGCTAAAGCCTGAAAAGCTGATGTAAATTTCCCTAAATCATGCAACGAAACAACAAATGCAAACAAATCTTTCAACACTTTTATTGGCAGTCTCAGAATATCAGCAAAATCTTGCGCCAGTGGTTGTTTTGCGTTCATCAACTCATAGCACACCGCAGCAACATCCAAAGAGTGATATCCTAAAAGATGATAAGTGCACTCAGCACCTTTACTTTTGGAACTGTCGAGGTTGATTTTTCCCCAGTATTTAAGATAATTGGGTACCTTATTCACAATAAATGATTCCTCTGCATAATCCTCAAAAACCTAACATATTTTTATTGTTTTTTCATAATAATCAAAACAAGCATAACAAAATAATTTTTAATTAGTGCCTAAAATCAAGTATGCTATGAGATAGATGAATGCTATTAAAAATCGTTTTAAAACATAGACTCTTAAAATACCAAGGCTGGCAAAACCTGCTCTTAACTTTTAATATTTTCATTCCCTCTATTACTTAGATCTACACCCTAAAAGATTATGGAAATAATCAATCTTCTCATAATAACACAACCAATCAATGCAGGTACGGCATGATTGTTTTTGAACCCTCTCCCGTCAATTTAAAATTTTTTGCTTGAACTTCACTGCCTAGTCCTCTATATGTTTTCATTTACAGTCGATATGGATAGACACACAGATAAAACTCAAAGAGTTACATAAGAGAGACAGTTATGACCAAAGATTTAAATCACATTGAAATGCCGAACAAAGAGGGATTTTTCGGTGATTATGGGGGCAGTTTCATACCACCTGAATTGGAAAAAGTTCTCGCAGAAATAGCTTCCGCCTATGAAGAAATCACCAAAGAAGACTCGTTTCACAGCGAATTGCAAATGCTGTACCGTGATTTTGTAGGCCGTCCCAGCCCGATTTTCGAGTTGAAAAACCTTACCAAAAAGATTGGTGGAGCAACAATCTATCTAAAAAGGGAAGATCTCAATCATACTGGTGCCCACAAGATCAACCATTGCCTTGGTGAAGCTTTACTATGCAAGAAAATGGGTAAAAAGAAGATCATTGCCGAAACAGGTGCCGGTCAGCATGGAGTGGCTTTAGCTACCGCAGCTGTGTTGCTTGATCTTGAGTGTGATATTTATATGGGCGAAGTAGACATCGCAAAAGAATATCCCAATGTCATTCGGATGAAAATTCTCGGTGCCAATGTTATACCGGTGTCAAGAGGTACAAAGACTTTGAAAGATGCTGTGGATGCAGCTTTTGAGGCCTATCTGCAAGA
>PDWI01013088.1_pt1 | contig 11125 bp, 9 predicted proteins | sample 1430891 | NCBI WGS metagenome assembly PDWI01 (sample SAMN01162508, study PRJNA174530) | Oral metagenome, whole genome shotgun sequencing project. | biome: Marine environment; feature: Marine mammal; material: Swab sample of the gingival sulcus; isolation source: swab sample of gingival sulcus... | reverse complement strand
TTTTCTTTGCGGAAAAGGGGGTAAGGGGAAGCGAATATTCAGGAATAAGTTTATCTAAAAATCTTTTTATAATTTCTATTTCAGGAGCGTGCAACTTTTCACTATCTATCTGTTTAAATTCTTCCCAATAGTCCAAATCCCAAGTATCCGACTGTTTAGAAAAATCAATCGTTGTCGTGTAGCTTTTATCTAATCCTTGCAATTCTGCAAGTCTCTTCGTTCCCTTCCCGACACCTATCAACAGCAATCCACTTGCCATGGGGTCAAGGGTCCCACTATGTCCAATTTTTTCTTTTCAAAAAACTTTTTTCAATGCTCTGATAGCATCATAACTGGTGATTCAACTTGGTTTATCTACGGCAAGAAGCATGGGGTAGTGATTAATTATAAATTATTATTTTTGTAGTTACTCTCCCTCTACCTCTCCTCTAAACACCGCTTTACGGGTCAAGAATAGAGGGGGTTTACAGAGGGAGTATCCCTGAGTCATTCCTGGCTTGACCAGGAATCTATATTCGCTAAATGGATCCCTGCCTTCGCAGGGATGACAGAGGGGGTTGGGGGAGTAACAATATTATTAATATATACACTATCTCTTGAAAATTGCAAGGAATATTCTATAATCATCACTGTTTATTTTTTTATATATTTTTTTTATACTTAACGATGGACCCCGTCACGATATTGTTATTTATCGCTTTATTTGGATTATCTGCCTTCTTTTCAGGGAGTGAATTGGCGTTTATGTCGCTGGCAGATCATAAAATTAGTTCATTTGTCAAACAGAAAAAATCTGGTGCAAAAACTTTGAAAAGATTGAGAGACCAGAGTGATAGATTGCTGATTGCTATCCTAATTGGAAATAATCTCGTGAATGTATTTACGGCATCCTTGGCAACTTCACTCAGTATCGATATCGCAAATTCGGTTGGTTCGAGTCAATCGCTTGCAATTGGAATTTCAACAGGAGTGATTACTTTGCTATTACTTATTTTTGGAGAGATTTTTCCAAAGACATTAGCAACCCGTTATGCAGAACCTATTTCACTTACAACTGCACCATTTTTTGCATTACTCATCAAAATTCTTTATCCTTTTGTGATCTTGATTGAGGCACTTATGAAAGTATTTCACAAAGGAGTTGATGAATTAGAAATTAGCGAAGAAGAACTGGAATCGTTTATTGATATGTCCCATACTTCTGGACAGCTCAGCCATGAAGAATATGAAAAAATTAAAAATATGATGGATTTCTATGAAATCGTTGTAGATGAGGTAATGACGCCAAGAACAAAAATCGATGCGATCCCAAACTCACTGACCGTTGCAGAAGCTATCGACAAAATATTAGAATACTCGCATTCGCGTATCGTAGTATATACCGAAAATATTGATGATGCCAAACGAGTCGTGAGAGGCGATGAACTTCTGCTCTGGTCCAAACAGGGCTGTGATGACAAACCGCTTTCGGAGTTAGAATTGAAAGAAATTACCAAAGTACCGATTACTCAACCGATCCATAAAACTCTTGAATTGTTTAAGAAAACACGTCAGCACATCGCATTAGCAATGGATGAATATGGTGGAGTTGATGGACTGATTTCTTTGGAAGATATCGTTGAAGAAGTTTTCGGAGAAATCCAGGATGAAACGGACACAGAAAAACAATCATTTGTGAAAGATGCCGAGCATTCATATATTGTTCAACCACATGTGAGAGTAGGAGAAGTATTAGAAAAATTCAATCTAGATTTTGATATGGTAGGTATCGCAGAGGAAGAATTTGATGGAGAAACCTTATCATATTTCATTACGTCTCATCTAGAAAGATTCCCTAACGAAAAAGAAGAATTTTTCTTGGAAGTAGATAATGAAGACGATCCATACAAAATTGGATTCAAAGTCTTGAAAATTCAAGATGACAGTATTGAGGAAATTAGAGTCTGGAAAAAGTAGAAAAACCCGCGTTCGCGGGCTTCTTTTTTTTATATTTTTTTAAAGCATTAATAATTAACCATATACTCTATAACAGTTTTTCTTTCAAAATCCCAGCTACTCCAATCATTGCAGCATTATCTGTAGAATAGAGTTTTTTTTCTGGTTTATAAACATCAAATTTCCATGCATGCCCCAAATCTACTGATTTTGGCTGATTATTTCTCAATCGTTGTTCATTTTTTGTAAGTTCATTTACATATTCTCGCCATCTATCGTTTGCAGATACTCCACCAGAAATGGCAATACTAGAAACGCCTAATTCCATTCCTGCTCTGACAAGTTTTTTACTCAAAACTTCAACGACATTTTCTTGGAAAGCATAGGCGATATCATATTTTTCTTGTTCAGTTGGCGTTCTTCCTTTTTGTTTCCATTTATGTAAGAGATTATGAATTTGCCCTTTTAGTCCAGAAAAACTGAAGTTAAATTCCTCATGAGAGAGCCAAATTTTATTAAAATCAAATTCAGGATTTTCCTTTCCTTTCAATGCTTGCTGTCCGATCCAAGCCCCTCATGGATAAGGTCATCAGATCATTCTTGCAACTTTATCAAAACATTCTCCAGCTGCATCATCTAGAGTTGTTCATATTTTTTTAATTGATAAATTTCATCGTGTGAAAGTATCAGATCCCATTTGTTCTGCTGAGCTTACCGAAGCATTCTTCTTGTTTGTTTCAGGGGAAGCCTTCGACGAGCTCTGAGTGACATTATCTTGTCATTCTTGCGAAGGTAGGAATCTATCTTTATTCACTAGATATAAATCATTATGTCCACCAGAAACAGTTAAGACTAACATAGGAAAAGTAATTTCAGAAAGTTTCCTATCTAGAAATAACGAAACAATATGTCCAACAACATGATTTACTTCAATGACAGGTTTATTGAAATATGATCCGAGCATGTTTGCTATACTTTCTCCAACTAGCAAAGATCAAGGTAATCATGGATGTGTTGTCACAGAGATATGATCTACATTTTTGATTGCTTCCAATCCAATAGCATCAATTACAGGAATAATCTGATCAGAGTGGAGCCTTGAAGCAATTTCAGGGACTACTCATCAGTATTTATTATGATCTTTGATTTGGGTATATGCAAAGATTTTTTCTACAGAAAAGACCTCACCATCAAAAGATACAATCCCTACAGAGGTGTCATCACAACTCGTTTCTATTGCGAGTGTTTTTATTATTTTAGTCATATATATTAGTACTAAGAGTAAAGATAAATATAATGATAACTATCTCGCAAAAGAAATCAAATACAAAAAAATCTTATGATATCTATGTGAACTATCCTATATAAGCCGTATAGTATAAACAAAAATATAATTCTAATATATCCAAAAAATTAGCCCAAGATATAACGCTTATTTTTTTTATATATTATCTTTTGGTATTAATGGTATTATAAACTTCTTGAAGAGATGCCGCACTCTTTTTAGAGTTGTTAATATCTAATGTTTCTTGAAGTGCATTTAGTAACTGAATAAATTTTTTCATGTATGGATGTTCTAGTAAAAATATTTTTTTCTGATTTGATTTGCTTCATCAGTTTTGTAATAATTCGTTAACTTTATATTCACTCATTCATCTTGACAAAGACCATATTAGATTTTGAAATTTATAGAGATTATCCCATGAATATTTATCAATTTCTTCAATATTAGATGAATCTTTCACAAAAGTCTTCGTATAATCTTCATACATATGATGAGTAGCAATCGTTTGAAGTACTTGTTTGATAAATTCTCTTTTAGCTCATTTTGATAAACTATTTTTTCCCTCTCTTAGATAAATTAAGATTTCTGAGATAGTAATATCTCGTTCATTCTCACCACTTTCTTTAAGGAAAAGACCAGTTTTTTTACCTTCTCATTCTTTTATTGTTATTTCTTCTAATTCTCAAAAAACCTCAGGATATTTTTTAAAGATTTCCATAAGTTTTGGTAATTGTTGTTCCGTAAAATCTCCTTCACATCCTTTTTTTATCTTTATTTTAGGATTTCGTTTTATACTATCTGTTTTTTCTTCTATTACATCAAAAAGATTCTGAGCTGATGTTGATACTGTAATATTTTTTGAGTTTTTAGGATTTACCATAGCATCAGCTGTACTCTTTACATCTAGAAGATTATTTGCAGATGCAGATATACCACTATTTAATAGAAGAAGTATTGATAGCATTGATAGTGTTCACGCCTTTGATAATGCTCTCTTACCTTCTTTATGTTTTATATTTTCAGGAGTTTTTTGTTTTCCCCCTTCAAATCTATTGGTATAAAAATTTTTTTCCATTACAAGCATTTTCTTTTTCTGATAAGAAACTAAAAATATATTTTATATATTTCAATTATATATGATATAATTTATTTTGTCAAGTAAAATACGACTTTTTTATTCTTTTACAATTGCTTCAATAGCGGCATAATCATAATCTTTTTTCTCATTGGCTAAGATATAGACTTTATCTCACGGATTTCCTTTGAAAAAGTTTACCGCTGCCTGATTGACAAAAAATACTCCACCTTCATCAGCGACAACAATACTTTTCCCTTCATCATCAAGCGATAAGGTCCCCTTAAGATATTTTCTTTCCACAGGATGAATGAGTTTGTAGATAAATTTTCCATCTTCCAAGATTTTTAATTTTAATTTATCTCCTGCAACAAGTTTGGTTTTGCTCGAATAGTTCATCGGAACAGGATATTTTTTCATCTCTGGACCAACCATAAAATATCCATCAAAAATTCCTTCAATGACTTGGATATCTCATTCTTCATAACTTTGGACATCAGTATTGATGGGTTTGAGTTCTTCATCCATCGCAAGCGATTTTTCATCTTTTGGATCAAATTTTTCAAGTTTATTTAAAATAAATTTTACTCTTTTGAGATCACTTTCCAATTTTTGCATCGTGTCTACACAAAATCTCACCATTTGCGTATGCGTTTTCATTAATTCTTGATCAATCATTTTTATTTTTGTTATTATGCAGATAAATATAACATCATCAAGTATAGATAAAATTTTAAAATTTACAAATTTTTTAGGAGTTTTTTTTGATTTCTCCTTGCAAAGCACTATTCTAATCACTATATTCATTCTGTATATTATTATATAATACATTTTTTATTATTTATACTAAAATTACGATGTTTACACTACCAAACTTACCCTACGGAATGGGAGATTTAGCCCCACATATCGATGAAAAGACTATTACGGTACATTATACCAAGCATCATCAATGATATACTGACAAACTTAACGCCGCAATCAAAGGTACTGAACTAGAAAATCACAGTATAGAAGAGATTTTGTCTGATCTTTCTATGATCCCTGATACTATTAAAACTGCTGTAATCAACAACGGAGGAGGATATTACAATCACAATGTGTATTGGTCTACAATTTGCCCGAATGGTCAACAGATTTCTGATAATTTCAAAGCCGTAATGGAAGAAACTTTTGATTCAATGGAACAATTCAAAGAAAGCTTCTTACAAGAGTCAGCAAGCCATTTCGGAAGCGGATGGACTTGGTTGGTAAAAGACCAATCAGGAACCTTGAAAATAATGAGTACTGACAACCAAAATTGTCCTTTGAGTGAGGGACTTACTCCATTATTAGTGGTGGATACTTGGGAGCATGCCTACTATTTAGACTATCAAAACAGAAGACCAGAATACTTAGAAAATTGGCGAGAAATTATTGACTGGAAAGCTGTAGAGGAGAAGTATTAAAATTCTTCTTGCTTTAAACCATAAAAACACTATGATATATTGTATATTAAAAAAATATTTGTAATTTTCATAGTAAAAGTATAAATGTATTTATATATTTCATAGTTGGTTAATGAAAAAAGCTCAACAAATCACGAGAACAACATATATTCAAAAAATTATTGCGGGATTGAAAGATGATCGCTTAGTTTTGCTGACGGGTGCGAGGCAAGTTGGGAAGACAACTCTGATGCACCAAGTGGAACAGGAACTTGCTATCACGAGTGTATTTGTCAATATGGAAGACTGGTTCGGTGAACAACGAACGAATAAAAAAGATTTTGTGGATTGGTTGATGTTGGAATATGGCTTTGATGTGTATCAGCCTTGATTGTTGATGTTAGATGAAGTGCAATATCTCAAAATGCCAGACGCCTTACTGAAAGCTTTGTATGATGACAAAAAGATCCAATGTTTTATCCTTGCAACAGGATCAAGATTTTGGGGACAACAAAGAGTAGGATCCAGTTTGGTTGGAAGAGGAAAAATCGTCCGTGTCTGGGGGTATTCTTTTTTGGAATTTTTGCAAGCCAAACAGTTACATATCTCAGCAGAAAAATTACAGACCATTTCTTATCCATTGATTCAAAAATATCTTGATGAATATCTGCAATACGGAGGGTATCCTGCGGTAGTAAATGCTCCTACATACGAAGAGAAGCATGCTCAATTGGAAGCAATTTTGTGAAGAATGGTAGAAAAAGATTTCTTAGCCTATCTTACTCGTGATGAGTTGGTTGATTTCCGTAAAGTATTTCAGTTTTTGGCAAGGTCGCTCGGTTCATTACGAAAAACCAACAAAATCGCACAAGAAATAGGATTGAGTAATTACAAAGTGAATAAATATTTACAGTTTATTGAAGATTTGTTTTTGATACAAAAAGTGCATCCGTACTTTACCGATCGTAGCAAAGAGTATAAATCTCAAGTAAAATATTTTTTTCATGATATTGGTGTGTTTCGTTATTTTGTAGGTGATATCTTGGCAGAAGCACAACGTGGGGCACTGATAGAAAATATTGTCTATCGTCATCTTGTTGCTCATTCAGCATATCAAAATATCTATTTTTGGAGAAATAAAGCAGGCTCTGAAATTGATTTTATTGCAGAATCATACAACAAAGAAATTTCTCCTATTGAAGTAAAATCAGCTGACAAAAATCATATTCCTAAAGTTTTTCACGCATTCTTTGAAAAATACAATACTACGATTCAAAAAGGTATTTGCACGACAAAGACGCTACAAAAACAAGAGAATATTGCTGATAAAACGGTTTATTTTATTCCTTTTTGGAAAATATAATGCAAGAAACTATCATAGCAACCAAAACCTGTACCGTATGTGCTACAGAATTTTCTATCACAGACAAAGATTTGGAGTTTTACAAAAAAGTTTCACCAAGTTTCAATGGACAAAAAATAGAAATTCCAAGTCCAAACCAATGTCCTAAATGTAGAGAGAGAAGGAGACTTGCGTTTAGAAATGAAAGACAACTTTATAAAAGAAAGTGTGACTTTTCTGGAAAAGAAATTATTTCTATTTATTCCCCTGATAAACCCTACAAAGTGTATGACCAAAAGATTTGGTGGAGTGATCAACGAGATGCTATGGACTATGGGAGAGATTTTGATTTTTCAAGAACCTTTTCTGAACAGTTTGAGAAATTGTTAAGAGATGTGCCATTGCTATCGCTTACAGGAGTAAATAATGAAAATAGTGAATACACTTCACGAGCAGCGAACAATAAAGATTGTTATATGGCATATATGACCTCATATTCAGATAATTGTTATTATGGTACCTTTTTACAAAAGTCTAGGGACTGCATGGATTGTCTCAAAGTAGAAAATTCAGATCATTGTTATCAGTGTAGTTATATTGACCACTGTAATAATTTGCATTTTTCTACCGAATGCAGTAATTGTAGTTATAGTTCATATCTAGACTTTTGTAAATGATGCACCCATTGTTTTGCTTGTCACAATCTGAGAAATCAAGAATATTGTATCTTCAATAAACAATACACCAAGGAAGAGTATTTCAAAATTATTCCTACTATCACCCCAGAACAAATTCAAAAAGCAAAAGCTAATATTCAAGAGGAGGAAACCGTGATTAGATGTGAAGATTGTGTTGGAAAGCATCTTATAGATTCTAAGAATTGTTACCAATGTTATAATGGTTTTGATGGACAGGATTGTAAATATATCTTGAATTTTTGAGATTTGAAAGATGCATATGATTGCTCAGCTTTTGGTCATCAATGCTCGCTTAGTATAGAAAATATAGCTGGGGAACAGCACTATCATACAGGATCTAATTTTGCGTGTATGGATGCAATTCAAAATATTTGGTATTGTATGCATTGCTTTCGTGTAAAAAACTGTTTTTGATGTATTGGCTTGAAAGGACAAGAATACTGTATTTTCAATAAACAATACACTAAAGAAGAGTATAATGAACTTGTGCCGAAGATTATAGAAAAGATGATGAGTGTACCTCCCCTTGATCCCCTCCTAGCAGGAGGGGATCAAGCGAGTAGAGATTCCTGATCAAATCAGGAATGACCAAAAGGGAAAGTTCCCCCCTGCGAGGGGGGACACCCGAGTGAAATGAGGGAGGGGGGTAAACAACGATGAGAATTTTTTGATCCTCAACTCAGCCCTTTCTGATATAATGAAACGGTTGCTATGGAATATTACCCATTAACCAAAGAAGAAGCTCTAAAATTAGGATACAAACGATCAGACTACGAAGCACCTTTCCCGAAAGTAGAAAAATTCGTGCAATGAAGTAAGCTTCGAACAGCAAGTTGTAAAACCATTCACGAACAAAAACCTGAATTACTAGAAAAGTTACTAAATTATGCTGTAGTCTGTGAAGTTAGTGGAAGACCATTTAGAATTATTAAACAAGAAATAGACTTCTATATCAAACACAATCTCCCCCTCCCAAGAAAACATCCCGACATCAGACATCAGGTCATCCAGAACCCGTAGGGTGAAGGATCCAGTAAACGAGTATGGATTCTTCGGCTACGCCTCTGAATGACAGGGAGCATAATGCTCTCCGCTCGGGGGGGACTACGGGACAAGGAGGAGAGTACTCTCTTCTTTTACTTCCCCCTTTGCTAAAGGGGGATTGAGGGGGATTCTTAAAAGAGGAGTAGGGGTAATTTTATTTATCTCAGTATCACAATATGCCCACAAATAAACAAAAAGGATATGAATGAGAAAAAATCGTTGCAGAGTATTACAAAAAAAACGGTTGTACGATCCTCAAACAAAATTTTACCATAAAAGGGGGAGAGATAGATATTATCGCACAGAAAGATGACACCCTCTATTTTGTAGAAGTGAAAGTTGTGAATTATATGGAAGAAATGGATAATTATATCACTCCTGCAAAACTCAAAAGTTTAAAAAGAACGATAGCTACCTATCAGGCAAGAAATAATTGCTACGATTTATTATTGCAAATTGATGTGGTTTTTGTAAAACAAGGCAGAATCATAGAGAGATTCAAAAATATTACGAATAGTTAGAAATCCCCTCCCTACCCCTCCCCTGAGGGGAGGAAATATTCGCTTCGGTCCCCCTCCTGCGCTTGTCCCGGAAGAATCTCCGGGGAGGGGGAATACAAGGGGGTAAAAAAAATGAGGAGAGACTAATTATTTTTAACTTTATTTTCACAACACGCAAATGTTCAAGAACAAAAATATTATTCCTATCATACTTGTTTTTTTATGTTGATTTCTAGTAGGATCAGTGGTATTTCGTGAATATTTCAGCCAGCAATTTAAACCACATCATTATACGATGATGGAAAAAATGTTTGCAATTGATCAGGTGTTAGAACATGAATATTGGTATCAATCTTGACTCATGTATACTGGAATGCTAGAAAATGCATTAACTGCTTATGCTGAGCAAGAAAATGATCCCTATACGACTTATTTTTCTCCTAAAATTAACTCTGGATTTTTAAGTATGTTAAAAGGGAATCAGGACTTTGTAGGAATTGGTGCTGTGGTAAACAAAAAAGATACCTATATCTTAGTTGAAGAAGTACTAAAGAAATCACCAGCATCAAGAGCAGGATTACAAGCAATGGATCATATTTTGAGTATCGATGAGATGTCAGTGAAAGATATGACAATTGATGAGGCTGTAAGTAAGATGAGAGGAGAGGAACATACTCAAGTAGTATTAGAAATAGCAAGAGAACAAGAAGGAAGATGGGATACCTTAGATCTGACCATAACCAGAGAAAAAATTATGTTACCATCAGTATATACTAAAATATTGACAGGAGAAAATATATGAGGAAAACAAAAAATTCTTTATATTGAACTGATTTTAATCTGAGAAGAGACTGATAGTCTATTGAAACAAAAACTTGCTGAATTAGATGAACAAACAATAAAAAATTTGAAAGGAATTATTGTTGATGTGAGGGATAATTGAGGTGGATATATGCCTATAGCTGTAGATATCGTTTCACATTTTATTCCTAAAGATACGCTTGTAGCGAGTGCAAAATATACAGCATTTCCAGAGGAAAAATATTATAGCAAGGGATTACCACATATTACAGGAAAGAATATCGTAGTATTGATGAATAAGCATACGGCTTCTGCAGGAGAAATTATTGCATTGGCATTGAAAGAATTAGCGGGAGCGAAATTGCTAGGAGAGAAAACTTTTTGAAAAGGGAGTGTTCAGACCATGAAAGCATTTAAAGATGGAAGCTCACTAAAATATACAATAGGAAAACGATATAGTCCTAAAGGAGAAAATATAGATAAAAAAGGAATTCTTCCTGATATACAACTTGAATTTGATGTGGAGAAGTATATACTTAATGAGGAAGATAATCAGTTGCAAAAAGCAATAGAGCTGTTGTCTAAGTAAGAAGATAAAACCCCCCCCTCTAATTACCTCTCCGTCCTTTCGCAGAGCTCAGGACACCTCTCCTAACAGGAGAGGCTTAAAAAGATATTTCATTATCAGTCCCTCCTGTTAGGAGGGAAACCCCACGAAGTGGGGAGGGAGGTAAATACTTTGCAGGGATGACAAAGTAGGGGTAAAAAGAAAGGGATATAAAAAATCTTTGAAAGAAAAATAATTTTATTTTGTTATAAAATAGTGATACTATGGCAATTACTGTAAAAATGTTAGATACTGAAGGAAATGTAGAAGCAGAATTTGAAGGAGAAAAGAATGTAATCTTTAGTGATATGGCACTAAAATATGGTTCTGATATTCCTGTCTCATGTGGATCAGGAGCATGTGGACTCTGTAAATGTAAAGTCATCGAAGGGCTAGATCTCATCAACCCAG